>Ga0116115_1000537_pt1 | contig 20614 bp, 17 predicted proteins | sample June2015DPH_10_1_2_FD_89789 | JGI IMG/M metagenome (GOLD analysis project Ga0116115, IMG submission 89789) | Peatland microbial communities from SPRUCE experiment site at the Marcell Experimental Forest, Minnesota, USA - June2015DPH_10_100 | ecosystem: Environmental > Terrestrial > Soil >... | reverse complement strand
TCACGGGTTTTGTATCTGTTGTACGCGACTTTGTATCTTTCCTTGGATCTTGTTCTGTGCGTTCTGTATGTTATTAGTCAGGTTCAGCTGTATATTCGCGATATATTCTGAAAAGTCGATCTTTGAAAAATCCAGGGCTTCGAACTCTTCAGGAGTAAGGCCTTTGCAATTAGGCGATTCTGCTGAGCCCCAGTTGCCGGTAGGACCATATGTTGTTAATTGGGGGCGACCTTGCTCCTGGATGATGCGGGCCATCATTGAATTGAAGCAACAATAGGTATTAACTTTCTGCATGCATCCAAAAATCGGTATATCCATATCGCAGTAATCGCCCACAAAATGACATTCATGTGATGCGATCTGTTCTGCTGTTTGTACGTCATCAGTGTCACATCCATCACCGAACATAATCTGCATAGCAATCATGGAGGCTACGCCAATGACAGCAGTATATGATGATACTAACTGCATGTAATACGCCGTTGTGCCTGCAATTACGTCGCCTCCTCCTTGAACACCAGCGCTAATTCCAGCTTGCATAGCCGGAGAAAATGAAGACATTGCCGTGGTGGATATCACCACGCCACTGGAATCTGTTACGATTATAGTACTTTGGTATACGCCATTAAACTCTTCTGAAATTATTACGCATTGATTTATGCTTGCCATATAAGAATAGTAAGCTATTCGGCTGAGATCCCATACAGTCCTTATAGCCGAGAGTCCAGTCTGGATGCCATTCCCGACATCCTCAGCTACAACCTGTGCGCCATGACAGCAGTCGTTTAACTCGCCTACTTCCAGCCCCGGTGGTCTGCATGCGGATGGTTTGCCGGTGAAAATCAATATGGAACCGGCGCATGAACCGTCTGGGTTGCGTGCGTCGTCTACTAACATGCTTCCGTCAAAAGGTGCGTGCGTTACTACGGTCCACGGTGGATTACTTGGATTAAAACATTGATTGGGTGAGCATTGGTATACTCTCTGGTTATTCATACAGGTATACTGCGCACCAAGCGGGCATGAATACCCGGTCGTACAGGCGTGCAGAGTTGTATCATAAGTGCCTCCGTTACAGACAGGCACCGCCTCGCACATTTCTACCGGCAGGGAGATGTAAGACAGACCGGTAAGACAATCATGCTGGGCATCTGAGACACATTCTTTCAGCAGGGGTGAATAAATGATTGTTGAATTTAAAGAAAAGGCTGAATCCGTTGGGCAAACGATAGTCTCGACGCATTTGGAATCTGCAGGGCTCCACAGGTAAGTTCCGCAATTAAGTGCAACCGAGGCATGGCATTCATGTGAAACGTTATCGTATGCACCAGGAGCGCATACCGGAGGCGTGTAGCAAGCTCCTTCAGCAGAGTCCCATGCCCACCCACCACAGTCGCTCGTTCCAGGAAGCATGCATATGTTCATAGACGCATTAAATGTGCCTGAGGAACAATTTGGAGATTGATAACATACGCTGTTAGCTGTGTCGAGCACAAATGGGGGAGTGCAGAGGTTAGTGCTTGTACTACATTCATGTATTGATGCGTTATAGGTACCGCCTGTCGCACATGATGGCGCAACTTGGCAAACGGCACCGTTTAAAGTGTATAGGGTCGGGCAGGATGTTGTGATGGCTGACTGGCATACATTTAGTGATGTATTGAGACTTCCTGTTCCACAGTTGGCTGCAAGATAGCATGTCCCGGATGAACTGCTGTAAGTATAGCTGGTCGGGCACTGCGGAGTGGAACTAGAACTGCAGTATCCGATTGCCGAGTTAAATGTGCCGCCGGTGGTGCAGGTCGGATTTGCGATACAGGTAGTACCGGAGACAGTATACCCGGTCGGGCATCCACCTGAAGCTGCCTGGTAGCAGACATTGTTTGCGGAGTCAAGTAACCCGTTGTTACAGGTGGGAGCTATAGAACATTGGTCTGATGCGGAGTCATAAACCGTACCCGTTGGGCAACCATGAGTGTATGCCGTATAACAATCATGGTAAGTAGCGTCAAAAGTCCCTCCTGGGCATGTAGGGTTGACCTGACCAGTGACTGTGTGGGTACATGTCACGCCATCGCTATTGAGCGTGTCGCCAGGGTTGCATCCGTATATTGGAGTAGCTGCAGTTCCAACTGAATCGTTACATTCAAGATTGCCAGTTACTCCATTACTAAAACATGAACCCGGAGGGACGAGTGCCCCCTGTTTCATATTACAACTGGCGTCAAAATATTCACTCCATATGCGAGTGATTGGCAGTACCCCAGGACACGAGACTTGAACTACACAGGTCCCGTTTGGAGCGGCAGAACAAGTACAAGTATCATGCTTGGTGCCATTGAAAAGAACTTGTCCATGAGATTTATCGCAATTATTGCCACAACCCTGCCCCCAATACTCAACATAATTAGTCGCATAACCAGAAATATCGTAAACGCTGCATGTTGTATAACAAAATGCCCCGTTCAACACCCCAGTTGAACATTTATATCCGGTAATGGTTGCAGGATAAGTGATCGTCGAGGGCCATTCGCACTTATTCGTCACCGCGTTAAATGTCTCCCCCGTCGCACATTGCGGCGCCATCTCGCACCGAAGACGAGTCACATTGTAAGTGTAGCCGGTCGCACAGGACGGGGTATAAGCTTGCAGGCATTGATGATAGATGGCGTTGTATGTCCCTTGGGAACACACGGGAGTCTTTTCGCAACGAATTGTAACCGAGTTGTACGTGTAAGATGCATCAGGACAGGATATCGTTGACGTCGCTTCACATCGCGTGTTGGTCGTACTGTAGGTGCCGCCTATACAGATTGGCGATGCGACACAGGTCCCTAGAGTCGAATTGTAGGCATACCCAGAAGGGCAACCGTTGATGACTGTAGCGAGACATAACCCATTTGCGGCACTGTAACTCCCCGGAGATGCGCAGCTAGGTGGCTGTTCGCACTTCCCGGTTGTGTTGTTTAAATTCCATCCGGTTGGGCATGATTGAGTTGGGGTGAGCTCGCATTCATTTGTTGTTGAATTCACTGAACCGCCACTTGGACACGTTGCGGCCACAACACATAAACCAAGGACATTGCTGTAAGTATATCCGGTTGGGCAGGCTACCATCCCTTCCTCGCATCTTTTTGTAGCTCCGTTATATCCAGAAGGTGGCGAACAATATGGTGGCGCTTCGCACGACGCATCTGCTGGATTGTAGGTAAATCCGGTGGGACAATCCCAGATCGGCGGTTTTTCGCACCGGTCATTAGAAGGGGCGAAGGTTGCTCCAGGGCCGCAGTTGACGGCCATCCAGCAGATGGCGCGGTTGGCGTCATATGTATAGCCAGTTGGGCAGTCGTTCTGGACAATTTTCTCGCATTGGTTCGTATTGGCATTGTAAGTGCCCCCATCCGGGCAAGTAACCGGCGTAACGCAACGGTCCACGCTTGAATCCCACGTATATCCGCTCCCGCAGGTGACAATCGGATTAGCCGAGCACATATTTCTTGTTGTATTCAGGGTGGACCCGGTTGGGCATATGGGGGCTGAAGTATTGTTTACGCAATTCACGGCGCCTATGGGGCAAAAAGTACCTTGAGGTGTTGCGACACAAGGTGCTGTTTCATTCGCCTCTATGTTTCCGTCACCGTTAAGGTCTTGAGCGCATATTTGGCCAATAGGCTGAGGTGGGGTTCCTGGGGGAACTACAGGAGTCAAGTCCAATGCGCAGTCTAGTTTTTGACCGATGAATTCCACGACTTGGGCAGTGCGAATGCCGTCCTGGCCATTGATCCATGCGCCATTGCTTCCCATTGTTACCGCTTGTGGCGGAATAGTATTAACATCGGGGGCTTTTCCGGAGCTCCAATTAGTGAAGGATAGGAGACCTCCCGTCATTTGGACGTAAGGCTGCATCGCCCCAAATTCCTTCCACGCATTGACATACGTACTTTGAAGGGATGTTGGCTGACCCATGAAGTGCCCGTATGTATCCACAATGAACTTCTGAGTGGCTGCATCGGTAATGGTAACCGGATACGCATCACCATATATGCCGGATGTAAAAAGCATTTTCAGTGAGCTGTGGTCCACGCCGGTAGTGGCATATTGGGTATCGATGTTTGCAACAAAAGCAAAATAACCGTCAGGTTGAGATGTAACACCGGTGACTGCGGACTTGGCTATTGCGTATGTGTTCCCATTGTAATAAACAAACTGAACGAGGGCGTCGGAATATTTGTAAGGGGTACCGCTGTAAATTTGGTCAGAGCAACTGATAGCGGCCAGGGCTACATCCGGCATTCCTGTAAGCGTAAGAATCAGTATGGAATAGATTAAAGTATAGACTATGCGAATCATACAGTTCCTCAGGGTAAGGTCTTTTTCACGCCACTCGTGCATATCAAATCTTTTCCGCCCATGCGGACTGATTGAAGGGCCATGACAGCCTGGTCGAAACCAGACAGGCATTGGCAGTCGTCGACGACCGTTTCCCCCGCGTCGAGAGGACAAGTGCCATTCACACAGAGCTTGTAAGAAAAGTTCCCTGCCGTGGAAGGGTTGGCCCTTAAGGTAATTAATCCCGTTACAAGTACCTGGGTAGTGCCCGTAGTGGACTGGGTTTTGCACGACAGCTCACACGGTGCCACTGGGGGCGGGGTAGGCAATGTTTCAGATCCTGTACTGGATGACCATGTTCCGCTTGCGTCCTTTGTCGTGTCGGAATAACTTCCGCTCAAGGTGACGCTGTTCACCACGGTATTGTACCTTTTTTTTAAATCGTCGAAACTCCAGGCCTGGGTATTGGTACATAGATATGTACGGTTTTTTACCCACCAAGGTCTGCACAAATGGATTATCCCCCCGGGAGTATTATAATCATTGCATGTCGGCAGAGGGGTAATACCAATAGAGGTACCATTGGCTAATGTCTGAATTCCGTCAATGACTTCACTATCCAATGAACAGTTTAAAGAGGTCTCTAGTGAAGCGCATTGGTCATCGATTGTTTCGTTTAAGGTGCCCGCGGTTCTGATACAAACATCGTAATATTCGTAAATGTGATAGGAACACCAATACGGTAAATTTTGAGTGTCACCAACGTTGAACCATCCATCAGCAGCTTTCTGCCCAGTATCTACGCCTCCTGTTGGTATTACTGTTACAGTTGGTGCGCTATAAGGAAAACAGCCAATGTTATCCTGTAGAAATGAGATATAGCAACTGCAGTTATTAAAGCCCCCCCCGGTTAGACCAGTGTCGATTTTCACGTATGAATTCTGTTGTACCTCGTTAAGTTCATTGGGAAAAGGTGCCTGATAACAGTAATTTTGCTGAGTTCCTACCCCTGCATACCTTGTGATATTACAACTTGCTTTATTCCCGCTATTGTTAACGGCTAACACTTGCGAATACAGGCTGTTAGGCAATGATGTCTGAGCCTGAACGTTTCCGTTTATATCGTTACTCAATGCGCTGACATTACCAAAGTAGGTTTGTAGCGTTGACACGGGGGGAGTGAGCACGACATTGTTCAGGGCAGATACTGGAGTAGTGGGATTTCCGGTGACATTGCCGTAATAGTCGATCGTGACAGGCGTATAAGAGACATTCGTCACCGTGAATTTCACGTTTGAATTTTGGATCGCCGCAAGTACTCCGCCGGCAAGGTCTTTGAGCACGATGCTGCTGTTGGTCCATACTAGGTTGGAGCCGCAGGAGTTGTTGATACAGTAGCATCCGCCAAGATTCACTATTGGAGCAGAGACATCGCTTATTTTACCTGTTGCGTCGGAAACCCATTGATAAGTTGTGCAGTTTGCCCACGTACCCATGTTGCATGAAATATAACCATTTGCGCAAACACCGGAAACCAGGCGTGGGACTGCATAAGTATTGTCAAAGACACCATTCGTATCGAGATCCTGAGCGATGATCACTTGCTGCAGATCGCCGGAAGGAGCTGGCTGAATGAGCATCTCCAGAAATTTGGACGAAGAGGGACTCGTAAGGTTGGCGGTGAAAGACTTTGAATTATCGATGGTGTTCATCTGAGTACCGGAGCTGGTCATGGGCACTGAGATATTTGCATTACTCCCAGTCTTTGTTCCAAACAGACCTAATGCCTGGCCGCCAGAGTTATTCGCTGCGGCCCGGGCGTCGTCAATTGGGGCGGCCATAGCTGAATTGCCACACATGATCCAAATCAGGAGGAAACTGGCTGCTATATTAGTGAAGCATAACCTGGATAGCTTTTTCATAGCTCATGCCGCCCTTTACCATCTGCTCGATTTTATCGACTTCTTTGGGACTGCTGGTGAATACGTAATAAGAAAATGGGTCCACCAGAAGTCTTCCTATCCCCTTTCCTGCAGGCGTATCCATAAAGATCTCAGAATATTGCGGGGCCTTTGTTTTGAGGTTCTTCAGGAGCCCCATGGTAAAGTCATCATAATCGATCAGCTTTTCAACCTTAGCTCTTTCGAAGTCGACAGATTCGAGATAAAATTTGAAATTACTGTTGTTCAGGATAACTTTTCCGGCATCCCCCCATTGCAGTGAATCAAGCAAGCTTTGGGTTATTACCCAGAAGCTCCCACCGTATTTTCTGGCACGTCGATATCCAATCTCGATAACATCCTTGATGTGGCTGGCTTTCCCAAGGAATTGATATGCTTCATCGAAAAATATCATCCGGTTGCGCGATCTACTTGATAGGTACAGGTCCTGCGTAACAGCATTGAGGACCTGCATGGTTACAACGCGGAAAAGGTCAGTCCTTGACATGAGGTGTTCCAGTTCGAGAACTACGAACTCGTCATTTTTTATGTCGAAGTTTGATGGCCCGTTGAAATACTTGCCGTAAGCATTGCCAGTTGTAAAGGACGTAAGGTTAAATGCCAGTTTACGGGCGGCCTCGAGGATATCCTGGCTGGTCGACCCCTCTATCTGCTCATATTCTTTAAAGAACCGGTGTACAAGGTCAATGCAGGCATCGGTCCCCTCCTGGTCGTAAGCCCATTGTATTGCATTCTTGATCAGGGTCATATCCACTTCAGTGGGGGATGATGCCCCGGCGGAAAAAGCCATTTGCGCCACGATCGGGGTAATAACGGGTATATCGAATTCAGGATCGACAATGTTGGTGTATGGGTTAAGATTTACATTAGATTTTTCGCCGAACTCCATATACTTCGCATCGTAGAGCAAGGTGCCTTTCTTATAGCTGCCACCTATATCGAAAAGGCGTATTATATTGCCCGCCGTGTAATAGCTGTAAACAATATAGTTAACGAAGAAACTCTTTCCAACGCCTGTTGAGCCAGCTATGAAGGCATTGCTGTTGGTAGCACCTTTGCAGTATATATCTAAGCCAAATAGTTGACCTTTCCTGCCGGAAAACAGCATTACGGGTTCACCAACACCGCTAAAATCCCCCTGAACCGGGAGGCACGTGGATATGGTGTCTGTTGGTGCTATGTAATGTCTGTCCAACATAGCGACATTGGATCCTATATTGTAGAGTCCGAAAGGTAGTGAAGAGAGGAAGAGTGGCATAAGGATGCCTTTATCCTCCTGCATTACATATCCCTGCCATTCCCATATGCGTTTTGCCCTGATAAGGGCCGCGGAAACTTTGTCTTCGTCTTTTCCGAATACCCAAAAAGCTGGTATGATTCGCAGAAATTTTTTCCCGCGTTCAAGTTCGTCAGTGGCCCACAGATGTTCATCACGCTTTCTGACTAAAGATGGGGCATATGAACCCACTGCTTGTTGTCTGAGTATCATGTTGCATTTGGCGTGTATTTTGCTCTTCTGGTTTTCAAACAGGATGGTCAGAGTGTAAAGAAATGGTGAAGTTATCTGGTTTTCGTCTGATATAACCCCGTCTATCCCCCCAAAGAGGCTATTTACCTGAAGAGGGTGGACTTCTGGAGGGTGGGCCTTTGGAGTCATGCATCTGAATGTTCGCGTGTCAATCTTGATGTGTGAAAAAGTACTTTCCACATGAGTTGCCAACATAACCTGTTTGCGGATAGGGATATTGTCATCGTAATGGAAATTATTTTCAGAAGGAGTGTCGTTGAGAAACGAACGCGCCCAGTCGAGTAGAACAGGTGGTTCTACAGGACGAGGAAGGAGATTCGCGCCTTTGAGAAGCTCATTAAGCGTATGCCATACGTGGGTGGCTTCCATGCCTTGAAAGTCTTTCTCGTCGAACTTGACTGTAAAAAAGAGTCGAAAATTACGCGAAGGTATTTTCCCCATACTGGGAAGACCATCCCTCCCTTCTCTATAGAATTGGCAAAGATTTTCGTTAACCATGTCAAAGAGGGAGCTTTTCTTCTTTTTTGTTTTCATGTAACGGTCAAGAATATGTTCTGTGTCGGGATCGGCATACAATATCATCTGCATTACTGTCGATTCTGGCAAGAGCATACTGACAAGGCCTTCTGTGACGCTGACAGTAGATATGGATGAAAAGAAAAGCGGGGAGCATTCCCACATAAACCCGTAGGTATTGTCCGCGAGATAATAAAGCAAGGTTTCTTCGTCGTAAGCTATCCATGGCAGAAATTCAGAGAGTTTATCCCTTTTAACCATAGCAAATAGGTCGTTCAACTTGAAACCGCCATGCTGTCCATTAAACAAATTCGAGATATTGTCAATAATTCCCATAACATCTCCTGTCCAAAACCATTGCCGTTTATCACATTAAGGTCCCTTACCTAAAGGCATGGACCGTGGTGGACTATTCATGACCATCCCATCTTAAAGAGCTTGTGGTTTGGTCACTCATCATATGCTTCTATGCTGTCTCCCAAAATCCATTTTGGATCGTCAGCGAAGAAATAAACGTAGTGGGTCATATTGAACTCACCGTCTTGACCTTTATAAGGAAGGAAGAGAATCCTCATTACCTTGGGCGGGGCAACAACTGGAGTTTGCGGTTCGAGGAGCAAATGGTCGAGGCGTTTGTACAGAGATTCCTTGTATGCATTGTAATATTTGTCTTCTGCCACTATTGGTGTGACAGGTAAATTCCCAGTTCTTGGTTCGGTATATTTCTCTTCTTCGCCTTTACAGGCACCTCCAATGCAAGTATTTATTTCTTCCTTATAGGAGGCATCCTCGGGTTTTTGCATCAAGGCCTCATTATATGCGCCCGTTACTGAAATGCATTTCCCGTGGAAGGTGTCCGGACATGAGAAATCATTTTCGTAGGGATTGACGAGAGCGCACCCGGCCATACAAATCGACATCGAAATGAACAGAACTATTTTGTACATCTTCCCCTCCGTTGGTGATGCCAGCTAAGGCGAACTGGGCATAGCAATCTATCCGAATCAGAGATATTGATTACTCGTAGTCACCCTTTAGTTTTTTGATTTCCAGGTGTGTGCCTTCACTGACTATGAGAGTGATTCGTTTTGTCGGACCGACTTCGATTATAGGCATTGATGCTTCGGCGAGCTCCATATAGAATTTCTGGACTTGTTTGAACCCTTCTGAGAGTCCATTTCCTAAGGCAGACATGCCGACCTGATCGGGATTGACAGTTTGAGTCAGCCCGAGAGGACTTACCGAATTTGTGGTTGCACTGGACTTGAAGGCATCGCCAGCTCCTACAAGGAACCCTGCAATCATAGATCTGGCGACAACAGAGCCGAATTTAGCGACAACGCGGCCACGAAGGCCTATTTTCCCGTCAGCATCTACCACGAAGCCCTTTACTTTCTGATCGATAAGGGCCTTGCCTTTTCTGTCGAGGCAGCTGATGCTGACAAGAGTCAGTTCTGCACGTTCAGTCGAAAGGTTTCCTTTGCCGTCGGCAATTACAAAACATCCCTGGAGTTCCGCTTTGACGTCGTTTGGAAGAATGGCGGGTGCTTTAACCCTAATAAGGACGGGTACAGGATTCCCCTTGGCCGCTCCCGCTGTGGGTGCATCCAAGCCGGAAAGAAGGGTCGCCTCCATAAAAGAAGGGGGCAAATACACCTCTCTCAACCCTTTTTTTTTATCCTTGGATTCAGTGCTTGATGGCGAAGAGGAAGATTGTTTACCGTCTGCTGAACCATGGGAACCGGAAGAAACGAGCATAATGCCGCCCATAACTTGATCCGGGGGCGGGGCTACTATTTGTTGTTGAATGTTACCGAATCCGGGCGATCCGGCAGGAGTGGATGAAACAGCAGAAAACATCGAACCTGGTGTGGATGAGGAACCCAAAGCAGGTGGAGGCGGTATTTGCGGCAGAGTACCAAGCGATTTGGACTTTCCAATCTTCTCCGCTATTTGAAGTTTGCCGTTCTTGTTGATAACGGTCTGCTTGCCATTAGCCGGCGCCCCTCCGGGCAGTAACGGATTGGTGGAGGTAGCAGAGGTTCTATCCCGTGCGACTGACGGAGCCATGGTTGGCCCTGTTCCATTCGGGTCCAGTATGTCTTTTGTGGCGCTATCATCCAGCATTTCTTTTTTACGTTCTATAGGGTCATAAAGGTCATGTTGGCGGCGGGGATCCAGGGCGGCAAGTCTCTCAGCATCTACAGGCTTCCCCGATTTATAAGCTTCGATAATTTGGTTTTGCTGAGCAATGCGCAGTTCGTAATCAGCGTTCTTGGATTTGTCCAGTGCAGTTGAATCCAGTGACAATGCTGTTTGCGACGGTTCCTTGCCAATCTTAACCTTACCTTTGCTTTTATTCCAGCCAAGGACTACGATGGAAAGGACGGCGATGCCGACTAAAAGCGCGACACTATTTTTTTTCTGATTTGGTGATAATGCTTCCCACCATGTGGATAATTTAGTTTTCATGTTTCCGCACCTCTTCCCTGACTAATATTTGATTGCTGCCAGAAGGCGCCGAATTATCCCTTGCCCGTTCAGTTCTTACGGGGTGCTCGTCGTTCTCGAAGGTCTTGAGATTTGTTATCCCGGCTGAGCCTTTTTCGCTTCTCTGCTCAACAATGAACAGTCGTGTTGTTTCGCCTGGATACAGAATCTGTCTTTCCAGGCAAATTGCGACGATATTTGACGAGTATCTCTTGTTGACAAAGATTTTGTCGTTCAGCTTGAACTCAACCTGGCCGGGCTTTAATTGCAGATTAAATTCAAATATGATGAGCCCTTCCCCTTCTATCTGGATGGATCGATTATGAGTTACCGAAAATTCCTTATAGTTGCCAACGGTCTGATTCACCTTGGCAATCTGATATGAATCGGGCATCTGCTCTGTGTAGACGTCCTTTATTGCGTGCATGATCTTCTTTTCAAATGGAAGGGAAGCGTAGATGCTCTGATTTGTTTTAATGCGGTCCTTTGTTCCGGACCCGAGCCGGATTGTTCTTGATGGCACCTTTTTGGGATAAGCAACCAGGTTGTACGTACTGTCTCCGCAAACGATGAATACTTCCGTGGGCGTAGTGGAATATTTGATTTTCCCTTCAGAAGACTTCAGGACAACGAATTTCAGGAAAGCATCCTTTCCTACGACTTTTATGATTAAACCCTTTTCCTCGCTTGATAGGGCGTCAACAATCTGCTCGTTGCAACTGACCCTGTTTACGTCGGAATTAGACATGATCACAGGGGTTGGAGCTTCGGGGGGAACCGTCTGGATATTCAATGCATCCGGTTGACGCCCTGCTGTTTCACTCAATCTAGGATTTTCCGACCCAGGCATGACGCCCGGGTCATCGTAGCCTTCAGTGGGGAGCAGAGTAAGGGGTGTCTTGTCAGGGGAATGAGAATCTTTGGCAGCTGGCGGAGCAGGATACTTGGCCTGTTGAGTTGATAACGGATAAGTGACCTGAGGAGGTGGAGATGGCTTCTCCGCGGCAGCAACCAGTGATGGTATCGTAAGGATCAATGTAGCGAGAAATATCAGATTACCCTTTCTTTGCATTGGGATCCTCTTTCTTTTGCTCAGATTCTTTGTCCAGGATGGATACGATTTGGAATTTACCGTCGTTGATGACGTATTCTATGTAAAATGACGTTTGCACTTCTTCCGAGAGTTTATCGGGGAACATCGTCGTTTTATAACCCTTTACCTCAATGGTGCGGTTTTCCCAGACTTTTATATCGGTAATATAGAAGGTGCTCCCGACCCTTGCCTCTTCTATGCGATTTGCAAGGGCGTAAAAAACTTTCTTTGCGTTTTGATATTCACCTGGCGTGAACATGGGAAGGAGTTCATTGAACTGCTTCCGCACTGTTGCGGGGTGGTAGGAAAAGGCTAGACTGGAGATATATCTGGCGAATTCCTTGAAATACTCTTCCGATGCCTTATTCCCTGATACCCACATTTGTTGATTAATCTGTGGAGGGACCAACACTACTTTTTGGCTGTTGAGTTCCCTGGAGACATAAAAGGAACTGTAAATTGACATTAACCCAATGGTAAGCATGGCAAATTTTAGCAACCGGTTTTCTGCAAACACATTGGAAACTCGCAAGCTGTATTTTCCCAATTTCATATTATTTCCCTTCCGCCGGAAAAGACTGGCATAGGTCGATTAGTAATTAATCTTGAAATTTCTTCTGGAAAAAATGAGGATAACCCTTGAAGTTAATAATTCCGGTATAGTAGAACAGATGTCGAGCGAACCCTCTGGGATAGTTCATCTTGATGTGTGTGGTGGCAAATGGAGAAATAAGGGGCAGAAGCCAGAAGAATCCTCCTGTGGCGTGAGCAACGATGATGGATAGGAAAAACACAAGCATATCGTCTGTTTCAAACCATAGGACTTGAAAGGGCTGGTGAATATACTGGGGAAATTTTCTCTTCATTTTAGCTGACCTCGATGTACAGCAGACCTTAGTTGATAAGAGGCGGGGCAGTCACCTGCCCCGCAGGTTCGGCGTATTCAGATCTCGATAGCTCAGCAGATGTAACCGAAAGCAGTGGCGATGGTCCCGGAAGAGAGAAAAAGGATACCGCCGATGAGGCAGAAAAGCGTAACGACGATTTTCTGCTGCATCAGGAAGAAAGCGGAAGCCAGGATCGAGATGACACCGACGATGTAGGTCACGCCGTTGTCGATCAGTCCGACGATGATCAGGTTGTAGACCGAGAAGAGAATGCTGTTGGCCGCGGGCACAACGAAGGCGGCGGCCGGCAGGGCGGCAAGCATCACGAGACAAAACGCTGCGAGCAACTTTACGGGGCACCTTCTCAGGGTTTGAAGAAAACGTTGCATTTGTGAATCCTCCTTTAACTTAATGGGTTTGGGTTTATACGACAAATTGTCCTTCGGCGCCGATTGTGAAGATGACGCCCGCTTCCGGGACGCCGAGCAAGCCTACTGCTTTTTCACCTCCTCCCTTCGGTCGAGTAATGCAGCTATTTGCTGCATGTCGGCGCCGTTCACAAAGTTCCCGTTGACCCATAGGACTGGTGTTCCCGGTATGCCAACTGTGCGGGCGATGCTGATGTAGTCTTCAACGAGCTTGAGTGACACATCGCTCTGCTTTGGAGTCGGCGTTTTGTCGTACTTGCCGGAATAAATCTCATCGTGCGCGAAGACCTTATCCTTCGCGGAAAGAATGTATGCGACCTTGTTTGCTGAATCCTTATGAATTTGTGAAAGAGGGTACAGGAAGATGTAACGCGTCAAATCAGTGCGTTTGGATAAGTACTCGTTGACTTTGCGGCAGTACGGGCAGTCCGGGTCGGTAAACTCAACCACAACATTCTTGCCGTTGCCGATCTTGACCGCTTTGTCAAGGGGGACTCGATTGATCCTGGTGCTCCAGATTTTCTTTCGCTTTTCCGCGGTGACGGAAACCCCGTCTTTTGAAAACATATCGCCGAAGATCACATATCCCTCTTCACTCCAATAGAAGATATTGTCTCCTGCGGTAACCTCGTAAAGACCTTTGATGGGGCTTTCCGCGATGTCGGTCACTTTGAGATTGGGAAATTCCTTTAGAATCTGCTCTTTGGTTTTGATTCCTTTGTCATCATTTTTAGTCATTTCTCCAGCCCCCGTGCTTACAACCCCGAGTAGGAAAAGGACAGCCAGTATAAATATAAGTTTGTTTTTCATGGCCCGTTATTCTCCTTGTTTTCAATGATTTCGACCCTGCGGTTGAGAGATTTGTCAGTGTACATTGTTGATTTGCCGTAGCCTATGGATGTAAGAATGGATATACCGCGCTTCTTAAGGTAGCGAGAAACAGCATCAGCCCTTTGCTGTGATAGTGCCATATTGTAATTGTCAGTGCCGATAGTGCAGGTAAAGCCCGCGAGGCGAAGACCCCTCTTTGGTTGCATGCGGTCCAGAATCGAGGTGGTTTCCGGAAGGAGTACAGCGCTGTCGAAGTTGAAGTGTACCTTTTCGGCAACGGGTACGGACTGAACAAGATGCATGGCGATTTCACGGGGATTGGTGTCGAAACTGACTGGTTCGTTCTTTGGCAATTCGGCAACGGCGGAGGCATGCGCAACAAGGTTTGGAATAATGGTTGGCCTGTCGTCCTGGCAGTTATTGCATATAAGGTAGGTTTGGTCTGGCATTCCCTCGGCGCCATCGTCATACCGAAAGCTGTACGATCGCTCTTTGATCGTTTCTGCATGCAGAATTTCGGCGGAAAGAATGAATATCAGGAATATGAGGATGGTCGGTTTTCGCATTTACCCCTCCTACTTTATATATAATCCCGGGGGTGCAACATTTTATTTGATTTATCTTTGATTAGGACCTTATCGTGTTGAATATAACCTCATTATTTCAACATGTTGTCATGCGTAAAAATATTTTCACCACAGCACATGGAAAGCGATTTTTTGCCTTCCGGTGAACGGACGTAATGGTACAAGGCTTCTTTGAGGATTTGGGATTGCTTGCGTGTTATCCTGCATTTCTCGATTGCCTTAATGGATAACGGATCGATTAATGTGATCCGTACAACAATTGACCTACTCATTTTTACATTCCTCCTTTAGCTATTTCGTTGGTTCCATCCCTTAATCCACCTCCTTTCATGAAGTGCCTTGGCAATTTCTTTGCAAAATGTTTCTCACCTCCTTTAATGTGAATCATATAGGTTGCATAAAGTATTATAGGCAACTTAAGATAACGTTTTATACCCAAAACATTAACTTAAAGTAACAATCATCTTTCAATAAACTCTAGATATTTATATCCTGAAGTTAAAAAAGTTTTCAAAACCTGCAGGGGTTAAAAGGGCAATCAATAATTGCAACTCAAGAGAAAACTGGTCCGACAATTATCTTTTTCGCTTTTTCTTTAATGTCCGTTGAGCTTGGAGTTTCGGTGTGGCCACAAGAAGGAGATTCTTCAGGAACATCTTCAAAGAGGAAACTGAAGTCCAAGGTGCCTTTGTCGATAAGATGCCGAAGCTGATTACATAATCTATTGAGCAAAGCCGTTACTCCCTGTCTGGTATAGCCAATCACAATCGCAGTTTCAGCGGGAGATAAACTGCCTTCTTCATCCAATCCGAGAAGCAATCGAAGGATAGTCTTTTGTCGTGGTTTAAGGTGTTGTTCAATGTGATCATATATCTCGTCTATGCGCTTGGTTAATTCAGGATCTTCTATCAATTCGGGAACCAAGGTTATGTCTGCTGGATAGTCGCACAAGTCTGAGGGAATACTGAATGACCAGTCTTTATAATTAGGATCTGGGATGGGTACGAAACTAGATAGGACGGTGTCGTAACATGACCAGAAATATTTATCGAATGAGATATCCGTCCCTTCGATATGCATCTCAGTGACTATTGCAGCTTCTTTAGCGGCACTCAAAAAATCATCTTGTGAGTAAGGTGTGAACTTCATGAATTTTACGGCATATTTTAGAATTACTTTTCTGTTATTTTGGACCCATTGCATTGCTGATTCGAAATCCATAACATCATGCCTCCTCTAAAGAAACGACCTAGAAAACAAGAAATTGGAATTATTTGATTATCAAAGAACTTTAAGATGATAGGAATTTAATGCCCAGCAATGGATATGCCATTGGACAAATATCATAATATCATTATGTTATAGAATTATAATTAAGATTAAAGGTGGAAACTTAGTTTCCGCTTTTTGAGTCAAGGATATCGTGAATGCATATCTAGTGAGGGTTTAGAGGGGTCTGTAAACATTGTTTACATGTAAACTTAGTTTACGCGTAATTTGTGAGCAAGTTGGAGGGGCATATGTTTCTTAAGATATAATTAATAATTTAATAAGATCTTCATATGAATGTAACTTTCCCATGTTATAAATCGACTTCAAAATCCGGATATTTTGCTGATCTGATAAGTGGCCCTAATAGCCAGAATAAGAATTTGGAATCTCGCTTCTTTGCGGGAATATCTATTAGGAAGGGGATACTCTATGAAGCGATTTCTCAATAAATATAGTCAGCAAGTTAAACGTGCAATTTTCATCATTGCTGCGAGTATTCTGCTGATTCCGGGAATTTTTGATGGCCAAGCAAGTGCCTATTTATACATAGGTGGATTGGGGTGGTAGGAACCTCGAACTAGTTGACGGGGACACTTTATCGGGGACATTTAGCGATGTCGGCCTATTTGAAATTAATTATGGCAATACTGTTACCTCAGTAAGTGAAGTGTTGGGGATTTATGCAAATAATAATCGACGGCACGCTCAAATTTGAAACTTTTGCACACCCGCACCTTACGCTACCCAAGACAATATTGCTGCAACTGTGGGAGCAGTGAGTCAATTTCCTCGTGACTTTTTACGTTTGTTCAGAGCTTGGCGGGTGATCCCCAGCAAGGATGCGGCAGCACTTTTGTTTCCGCGAGAGATTTCCATTGCCTTGGTTATCATGTATTCCTCTATCTCCCTCATGGTTGGAAACCCATCCAAAAATGCTGCTGCAATGCGCTCACATCTTGTGGATGGAAGTGGTTTTACGATACTTTTATCGTTGAAGGCTTGGAAATGCTGTACATTCAACGGACCCGATTCATGACGGGCCACTGCAGCATAAACTTGGCCTTGAAATTCTCGGATATTCCCAGGGAATGATAACTTCGGGAGTAACGTCAATAGCTCCGGTGATGGTACTGGCTTTTCTTTACCTGATGATTCAGCCGCTTCCTTGATAAAATGGTTCAGGAGTAATGGAATATCTTCAATGCGATCACAGAGAGGAGGTATTTTAATATGGTGAGATGACATACGGTAGTAAAGATCCTTCCGGAAACCTCCTGTGTCTTTCAGTATTTGAAGATCTTTGTTTGTCGATACGATAATACGCACATCAGATTCAAGTAATATGTCAGACCCGATTTGATAATATTTTTTTTCCTCTAAATATCTGAGAAGTTTAATTTGCGAAGGTTGGCTCAGATCCCCTATTTCGTCGAGAAACAGAGTCCCGCCACGAGCTTTGTAAATCAGGCCTTCTCGATTCTCATCCGCCCCGGTGAATGCCCCTTTAATGTGTCCGAACAATGTGTCGGTAAACATAAAATCGTCGATACCCGCCACATTAACGCTTACAAAATTCCCCTTTACTTCGCTCAATTCATGTATGGCAATAGCTATCAATTCCTTGCCTACCCCGCTTTCTCCGGTAACCAATATAGGTTGCCTAGTTTTTGAGGCATGTTCGGCATATTCAAAAACTGCCTGCATTTTATTGCTGCGAGTGATGATCTTACTAAAATTGCTCGATCTTTTCTGATGCTCTGTAAAGATGTTGTCTCTCAAGGAAGAAAGTTCTTTCTGGAGCAAGTATATTCTCAAGGCCTTGTCAACGGATGAGAGTAGTCGACTTATCGAAACAGGCTTTATAAGGTATTCGAATATTTCAAGGTTCACGCAGCTAATGGCGTCTTTCAGATTTTCGGATCCCGTCAAGACAATGATTGGAATATGGGGAAATTCCTTTTTTAGGATTGGTAGGAGCTCCGTACCCATGATATGCGGCATAACAAGATCGAGTAATATCAAACAAATTTCTTTTTCTTTCAGCAACGGGATTACGACTCTGCTGTCCTTGACCAGAAAGAATTTATTGAAGCCTTTTGTTTCCAGAAAATACTGTACGACCTTGAGGACTTCAGGATCATCATCAACGATCAAAATGTTGCAATCTTCTTTATTTAATATGCTCATAACATTACATAATATGTAAGATTTTGGCCTCAAACATGCTATGCAGTCAAGATAATCAAGCATGTATGGAATCTCGCTTGATTCTTAACCGGTTTACACAGAGCATGCATTTACACCAATTGTCAGCTACAGGGGAAGGCAGTGGGCTAGACGTATGGATTTGTGATAAGAACGTAGCACGTTTCAAGACTCTCACTACATGATTGCCAAGTCTTTTTTACCTGCTTCGTCTTCTGAGACCATCCGCTATAAGAATCAGACTATTCTTTAATCCACCATCTTTTATTTCTCGATATGCTTCTAATAGCTTAATTTCCTTTTCTGACAGGTTGTAAGCTATGAAGGGCGATTCTTCAAAAAAATCAGAAATAGGAACTTTGAGAATTTCTGCTAGCTGTTGCAATTTAACCAAGTTTACCTTTGTGATCCCTCGTTCATATTTCTGCACCTGCTGAAAGGTGATTTCTAAGAGTTCAGCAAGCTTCTCCTGAGTCAATCCGGCTTTTAAACGGTGCTCCCTTATTTTCTTCCCTATTTCCACATTATCGACCATGAGCATTTTCCTTTTAGAAGGAGAATACAGACATGAGCAGACCTTCACCACTGCTAGAAGTTAGATTTGAATTATTCATTTACAGCCACAGGGCTGCATTGTTAATATGATAAATTAATTGCGGCTAAAACTAGAGGCAGTAATATTTGGTATTTCGGAAAACTCGAAAGAATCTTAACCAGTTAGCAATGACAGATCATGATATGATTCATCTGTTTGAAGCTGCTTGTAGGGGAGGGCACGTCTTTAAGTCGAGAGATCCTGAAAAAAGATGAAAAATATTTACTGTCACCTAACATATTGTAATAAAGCATATATTAGCGATATGGAGTGATTATATGCGTTGATTTGCCACAAATAATGTTGCACCCCCGGGATTATATATAAAGTAGGAGGGTGTGTATTTTCCATGAGGAAATTTGCGTCCGTTTTCCTTATCTTTATAGCATCAACAGCCCATGCCTTTTGTTTTGAGCAAGCCGGCGCTGAATACGGCTTAGCGCCTGAAATCTTGCAATCAATTTCCACCACAGAATCTGAAAACAAACCCTACGTTGTCCATTGGAATACAGACGGAACATTTGACGTCGGCTTGATGCAGATAAACTCGAGCTGGGAGAAGTCGGTCGGGAAGGAGATGTGGTCGAGACTGTTTGACCCTTGTACAAATGTCCGCGTCGGGGCTTGGATACTCGCGCAATGCGTGAAAAGGTATGGATACGGATGGAAGGCCGTTGGCTGCTACCACTCTTCCACTCCCTCAAAAAGGGACGATTATGCGAAAAAAGTAGCTCATGCGCTAGTTCGGGACCGACAAAAACAACCAGCACCAGTGTCAAGACCCATGAATATCCAATTGTATTCAGCAGCGGAAATGAAATCAAGTGAGACGACACCATGGGATACGGTGTTCATGCCTATTGGTCATGTTCGATGAATTACGCGCAAAATACGATGAGTTATCAGAAAGTACGTTGCTCAATGCCATCGAGATTGGAGCAACCAGGGCGCTGAAAGTGGCGATGAAGGCTTCTTTCCTCGTGGCATATAAGGGAAAGCTCGAGATCACGATGCAGGGTGCCTGGGGTGAATCGTTTGAAATTACACCGAAAGAGATTGGCAGAAAATTGCGGCGAAAAATGCTGTATGAAATAGAGAGAGAAATTGGCATACGTCATATTCTGGCGGAATCGGACAAATTGAAAAACCTGTGCGGGATGGTTGTCACAGGTGTGGTTAAAAAAATAAGAGCGGGTAACATCATTGTCGAGATGGAACTGCAGGAGCAATTCGCCCGGTACATCCTCCTTGGTGTTTGCCCATACCGGGATCAGCCCGTTCACGAGCGCAAGGTGTATCGCATAGGTGAGACCTGGAAGTGGTATGTGATGCGCGTCTTACCGCTTGAGGCACGACAAAGGACAATGCTTGTTGTCCGTTTGTCACGAGTAAGTCGTGAGCTCCCGGCAGTACTTCTGCGAGAAAAAAGCGGAATAGAGAGGATTCTCTGCCATACAAGGATACCTGGGGCGGTAAGCCACATTGTTACGGACAGGCATATCCCGAAAAGTTCCATTAATGAAGTGGGTAAGGAATTGAAGGAGACGATTGATGTTCAAATCATTAAATAAAGCGATTCCTTTCATTGCCCGTGAAAAGATTACGAATATAGGGACCGGGGCCAACCTGGATAACCCGACGAAGATACTGAGCATCGATATCCTGGACTCGGACAGGCGTAGAGGAATGATGGTAGTCGGTGCGACCGGCGTTGGGAAGACGCGCCTCGAGGAACACTTTGTATCCCAGGATATCGCAAAGGGATACAACGTGGTTGTATTCGATCCGAAGGGGGACCAGGCGTTATTTTCAAAAATCTACGAACTGGCTATTAAATACGATCGTCGCGAAGATCTTATATTGGTAACACCTCTATACCCGGAGCTGTCGGC
>Ga0116115_1000523_pt1 | contig 20894 bp, 25 predicted proteins | sample June2015DPH_10_1_2_FD_89789 | JGI IMG/M metagenome (GOLD analysis project Ga0116115, IMG submission 89789) | Peatland microbial communities from SPRUCE experiment site at the Marcell Experimental Forest, Minnesota, USA - June2015DPH_10_100 | ecosystem: Environmental > Terrestrial > Soil >... | reverse complement strand
TTGAAAAACGGACGAAGACGGGTGTTTGCTTTTCTGGCTCTTGGAGGAACTTCGCACAGGTGTATGGTGCCATACTCTTGTACACTTGGAAGTAGCCGTGAGCACCGGCCCCTTTGGCGTGTACGACGCGCTCCGGGATGCGCTCACGGTCGAAGTGTGCAAGCTTTTCGATGAGATGTACGTCTTGCAGCAAGACTGGTCCGCGCTCACCGACGGTTAGCGAACTCTGGTTGTCTGTGACAGGAACGCCTTGATTCGTGGTGAGGTGTTTGTCGCTCATAAAAGTAAGTTTGAGTTTGCAGCCTTAAAGCCTTTGCGAACGCCATACCCTTGTCAGGGCGGTTGTGTGGTACGATTGCGCTTTTTGGTTGCGCTGGGGGGTGGGGGCGTCATAGGCGGGCTGCCTTAGTGCGCATTCTAGTCAGTCAATTTCGGCGGCCGTGAGCGACCATTCGCTCCACAGAAAATGTGGTAGCATCATCCCACGGAGCAGGGAATACATACCGTCTCTCCGTTTTTGAGTCGCACTCTGTGCTCTGAAACCAGCTCTCCGCATTTGTGACACGTTACCGAGCGAAATATGCGCGCTTTTCTAGGAACATCGGCGATCTCGACGTGCGTGACGTTAAACAAATCTTCCTCTGGCATATTCATGAGTTTTTCGGCGATCCGATCTGCACGCTTCCTGAAGTCTTGTTCTTCTTCCGGCGTGGCAGATCCGGCTGTAACCTTTGTGCGCAGCTGGCTCCACGCTGGATCCATGTGCTCGAGATCAACTGAACTTTTCAGCGAAATTCGCAGCGCTTCTCCCGTCTTCCTGTTTATAAACGTATACACGTGCTTCCCGTGGTCTTTAAAAATAAGGTTACCCTTTCCGAAGGTGCAGCCTGTCACAACCTGTATGGCATCGACGCTACAGCTGTCGTTTTCGACTATGGCTACCAATTCCTCGTCGACTGACTTTTCAGAGGAAAACTCCCGTGTCGCTATCTTTGCAGCACGGTATCCTATGACTGTCCCAGGACAAACGTGCCCGTGGAACTTCGTGACGTCCGGAAAAGAGGTCTGCTTTGCGGTTTCCATCTTAATCACCTGTCCGTGTTAAAACCCACGGTTGACATCCTCTTATCTGCTATCTATATTCATAAGTTCCTGCCAAAGCATTGCTTTCGAAACGCTTCCAGAAAGCTCATATTCGCCTCGCACTACAACCTTTGTGATGCTATGCTAGCCGAATTGCCGGTATGGAGACGGATGAAAAGCTGGTTAAGCTTATCTTGGGAAGCGAGCGCTATCGGGCTGTAATGCTCGATATGACCGGTGCTATCGGCGTTCACCGCTGAAGCGTAAAACAAGGAAACACGTTTATAGAATCGGAAACGCACGAATTGAGATAGAGGATTGGAACCGTGAGTACGAACAAAGCAAACGCAAGCTCGTTAGCATACTGTGGTCTTCACTGCGGTGACTGTCCAAATCACTCCGGAGAGATTGCTGATTTAGCGCGCGATTTGCGTAAGAAGCTGCGCGAGTATCATTTCGAGCAGGTAGCTCCGGGGCTTGCCACGTTCTTCAAGCCATTCGCCAACTATGAGCCGTGTTACGAGACCCTAGGGGCGATGGTGAAGCTTCGGTGTAAACGCGGGTGCCGTGACAATGGCGGGCCACCGCAGTGCAAGATTAGGAATTGTTGCAGGAAGCGTGACTTTGACGGCTGCTGGCAGTGCGCTGATTTTGAGACTTGCGAGAAACTTAATTTCCTAACGGCGACGCACGGAGATGCCCATATAAAGAACCTCGGAACAATCAAGAAGCGCGGGGTCGATGCGTTCCTCACGGGAAAGAGATATTGGTGAATGTTGATGCGCTCGGCGATCCTAGTCTCTTTAGCAATCACGATGGAGTACTTTATGCGCATGTACGCGCATACAAATCGGCTGAAGCGCTCTTTTTTTGCGTTCATGGCCCACACTTTGCAGGCGAGAACCAAGGTGTGCTTGTTTAAAAGGGGAGATGGCGTTGTTCGGTAGTTGTCCTGGGACGTCGCACTTACGAACGCCAACCCTAACAATCAAGAAGTGCCCGCGGTGTGGAGAAGACGTGGAGATTTTTTCTTCAGACGTTAAAGTCAAATGCAGCAAGTGTGGGCTCACAGTGTTTAATGACATAAACTTGTGCATTCATTGGTGCGCCTACGCGAAAGAGTGCGTTGGCCCTGAACTCTACGAGCAGTTAAAAAAGGGCGATAAGGAGCAAACTAAGCAGCCTTAGCGTTGTAAGTTGCAGAAACAGCAGGCTGCGGCAGTTTTTCACGGGTGAAACCTTATATTTGCGAAAGCTAACGTTTGTTGGCGACTAGACATTCGATTCCGACTGTTGTTGCTGGGGATAAGGAAGTGAACGAACCGCGCAGCGATGGATCAACAGAGCGCTTCGAGATGGTGTCAGCCTTTCTCAACGCTTTTTCTGACGCGGCGCTGCTCTTGGATGCTGACGGCATCATCCTCGCTGTTAATGATATAACCGTCGAGCGGTTTAGCACCAGCGCCGCCGCACTCATCGGCACCTTCGCGTACGATATTCCGCCTGCCGATGCACTGCATGCACGCCGGAAGTGGATAACAGAGGTAGTCTCCTCAGGCGCGCCAATGCACGCTCAGGAACTATACGAAGGACGGCGTTTTCGAGTATCCCTCTATCCTGTGGCAACGAGAAACGGCTCAGTCACGCGCGTGCTCATGCTTAAGCACGACGTGACGGAGGAACGCGATGTCATTGACGAACGACAGCGCCTCGCCCTGCTTGACGCGGCAAATGATGCGATCATCATCTTTGATCTCGATGGGCATATCAAGTATTGGAATAAGGGTGCGGAACGGCAGTACGGGTGGAAGCAAGACGACGTACGTGGGGAACTGATCCATTCGTTACTGCAGACCGTCTTTCCATCCCCGCTTGAGGACGTCACTGACCACCTCTTCCGCGTGGGACGATGGGAGGGAGAGCTGCGACATACCACTCGCTCCGGCGTCGCGGTGACGGTCAAGAGTCACTGGACGTTACAGTACGGCGCACGGAATGTACCGGAGGCAATTCTCGAGACTGCACGGGACATTACCGAGCAAAAGCACGTTGAAGACAAACTCCGCGCCGCCTCTCTCTATGCAAGAAGCCTTATCGAAGCGAGTCTTGATCCCCTCGTCACCATAAATGCTGACGGAAAAATCACAGATGTCAACAAGGCCACTGAGGAGGTAACCGGCCTTTCCCGTGAAGAACTGATTGAAAGCGACTTCAGCAACTATTTCACTGAGCCGGAAAAGGCAAATGCGGGCTACAGGCAGGTCTTCACTGACGGTTTTGTCAGGGACTACCCTCTGGCTATTCGGCACAAGTCAGGCAGAATCACGGATGTGTTGTACAACGCGACTCTATTCAAGAATGAATTGGACGAGATTCAAGGAGTTTTTGCAGCTGCACGGGACATCACCGAGCGGAAGCAGGTTGAACAGCAGCTGAAAGAGCACGCGCAGCGCACTTCGGTGCTCAACGACATTATCCGCGTCATAAACGAAGCGAGCGACCTTCCTACTTTGTTTGGACCAGCCCTCGCAACGACGTTTGAGCGGCTAGGGTTTGCTGCTGGATTCATTGCCACGGAAAACGAAAGGGGGCGACTACAGGTGCGCTATGCCCATAACCTGCCATGGACCTTTGTCGAATCGCTCGATCGGGTGGATATCGACACCAACCCCTACATAAGACGCGTGCATCGGAAAGGCGAGCTTATTGTCTGGGACGAACTCCCTGTCGACGCTCTCGCAGCTCGCTATGGATTGAAGGGCGGGGCGGTTGTGCTGCCAATCTTCTCTGGGGGGGTCCCCATCGGGGAATTCGTAGTGTACGCTATGCGTCCACTTTTGCTTAAGCCCGAAGAGCGAAATCTCCTTCTCACGATCGCTACAGAATTCGGCACCGCGCTATCGAAGCTCGAGGCACAGGAAGCAGTCCGCCACTACGCCGACGAGCTCGCAAAGTATTCAGCACATTTAGAGGAGCTAGTCGAAGAGCGTACGGCGCAGCTAAAAGATGCTGAACGCCTCGTCGGAATCGGTGAGACCGCCGCTATGATAGGCCACGATCTGCGCAACCCCTTGCAAGTACTCCAGTACATCGTTGATCTTCAGCGGCTCCGCTTTGAACGCATGTCACCTAGCGAGCGCAGCCTTGACGAGTGGGAAAAAGAACAAGAGCTCTTTGCGAAGATCAGCGAGCAGGTTTTCTACATGGACAAGATTGTTGGCGACCTCCAAGACTATGCCCGTCCGATCGTGCCTGAGCGCGAAGAAATCGCTATTAAGACACTGATCGAAGATGTCATCCAATCGCTGCCAGCGATGGATGGGGTGCGTATCACGATGGACGTTGAAGGCCTGCGAGTGGAAGCCGACTCACACCTCATGCATCGTGTATTTGCCAATCTCTTGCTCAACGCCGTGCAGGCGATGCCGGACGGCGGGACGCTCACCGTCAGCGCAGTCGTAGAAGACGGCTCGGTAGCGATAAGCGTGCGTGATACGGGGACTGGCATTCGCACAGAACTCCAAGATAAGCTCTTTAAACCGCTCTTTACCAGTAAGGCGAAGGGAACCGGACTCGGTTTGGCAGTCGTCAAGCGGATAGTGGAAGCGCACGATGGGCAAGTTACCGTAGAGAGTGAGGTTGGTAAAGGGTCAACATTTACAGTAAGGTTGCCCGCCACTGAGGAATTGAAGCGCGAGCGCGATTCGTCCTCATAAAAGCAACCAACTTCTAGAGCAGCCGCAGCTGCTAGACGCCTTTTTTTCCTTGGTTTTGGTTTTTTTAAAGCGAATTTTCATTGTGGAAGATTCTTATTTCCACTGCTGAACCAGTTATAAAAAGTGATCTTCACAAGGTGCAGTTCTTAGTGATGATACGCGTTTAGAGTATTGTCTGCGCTGAGACCACGCGAAGCTTTCGCAAAGTTCGGTTAGCCACTTTCGCGCGCGAGAGGAATGCACCAAATGGAGCCCCGACATGGACCGGCACCAGGCAGACACGAATCAAAAAAAGCGCCGAGACAAGTTCTTCTGTCAACTTGCGCGGCGCTATCTTGAAGAGGGCCAAAGCGGTAAAACTGGCTGGCTGCCCGTTCCCGAAGCAATGGGGGCAGCAGGTTACAGTGATAATGAAATAAGACACTTTGTCGAGCGCCTCACCGAGGATGGGTGGATCGAAATCAAGGACCACGCTCAGGCTACGTCGCTAGATATACGATTGACATCAGCTGGTAGGGCGCGCGCACAAGTGATGTGCAAGGGCGCATCGTTTGCTTGACAATACGGCGCAAAATTTCGTGTTTTGAATGACATCGGCTTTTTAGGCACTTTTAGCTATAATACGCAGATTGAGCTTAATGTAGCCCTTTTATCTACAATCGTTTCATGGACAGCGTGATTTTTCGATACGCACGGCTCACATTCGATCTCTAATGAGGTGTTGCTTAAGCTGCGCTACGCGTTTGACGTCTATCCTAACCTCACGATGACGTCGAAAAATGCTTATTAACCGGGAGAAAAATCTCAACTTCAGGAGAAACCTTCTGCTAAAAGTTATAGTGGTGTATGAGTCCAGATACGTCAATACTAAGCTGGTGGCGGAAACAATTGTTGAAGCGGAGCTGCCCAAGTGTAAGGTCTTCGGCGCCGCGGTAGCGACAGCGCTGACGCCCGCATCGTAGCACGCTTTGCTGTCGCGGAGTATCTCTAATCGACGCTGACAGCCTGAGCGGGACTCTCCACCAGATAGTTAAGCGATGAGTGCGCACGAACAAGCGGTTGATGATCCCATGAACTTCGACGAATGCATGTTGTTTGCAAAGGACCACCCTATGTGTGCCTTTGCTACCGTCGACGGCGACCAGCCCCGGGTTCGGATGTTGGGAATGTGGTTTGTGGATAGAAAGGGCTTTTATTTTTCTACGGCCAAGGTGAAAGAAGTGCACCGACAACTGATGGCAAACCCCAAGGCTGAGCTTTGTTTCTACGCTCCGCCGACGCGTTCGCTCGGAGAATAGGGAACCATGGATATTGGCAAGGTCCTGCGGGCTTCCGGCACCGTAGCTTTTCTTGGTGACCCCGAACTCAAGGAGCGGCTCTTGGAAAAACGGCCGTTTTTGCGTCCTAATGCTGAAAATATAGCTATATTTCGCGTTGAAAAGGGCGAAGCATGGTTTTGGACGTTTGTCGATAGCGGGCATGAATCTGCTATCGAACGGATCAAGTATTAAAGCGGGTAAGGAAACGAAAGGAGGGAGCAACCTACGATGGCCGCGCGAAATCTAACCACTAAAGACGCTATTGAAAAAAGGCGCAGCATACGAAAATTCAAGAGCGATCCCGTTCCTGATGAACATATAACGGCATTGATTGAAGCGGCGAGGCTAGCGCCATCAGGTTCCAATACGCAACCGTGGCGGTTCAAGATCGTTTCAGACGACGAAACAAAAGCGAAATTGGCGGTAGCGGCCTATCACCAATCATTTGTTGCGCAGGCTCCTGTCGTGCTCGTGTGTTGTGCGGACCTCCACGGCTATTTTGAAGGCATCACTGCCAGAAGTCAGGATTTTGGAAAGGAAGGGGCTCTCGAGGAGACTATGATGCGCGTCCTTCGTGATCGGGCCGAACAACTGAAGATGATGAATGTCCAAGATCTGGCGCCTGGCATCGCTTTCAACGTTGCGATTGCTGTAGAGCATATCGTCTTGAGGGCCTTGGATTTTGGTTTGGGAAGTTGTTGGGTGAGAATGATCGACGAACAGAAAATCAAGGACATCTTTGGCTGGGGCAACAGTATGCACGTGGTTGCTCTGCTACCGGTTGGTTACCCTGATGAGGCTCCTGCCCCGCGAAAGAGACGGACCATCGAAGAGATTATCCTCGAGTAAAAAGCTGCGACGCAGATCCCGACGTCTGTTGCCAGATAGCTGCTAGTCGCAGCGCTCTCGCATCTATTTTTTAAACGCCAACTCTCGTTATGTTCGCGTGTCTGAGTAGCTGCTTAAATGGCTTTATGATTGGTTATAGACCCAGCCGTACTCGTGCTGTTGATGCATTCGCATTCGTATCCTGTTTATGATCCGTCGCAGTTGTTGCCGTGCGCTGTCTGGAAGCCACGCGTCGTACACCCGGTCTTGCAGATACTGGTAAGCTTCCCAGGAACGCGAGCACATACGTAGCAGCTTTTCGGCCGCCATATCGGTGTAGTCGTTTTTGTAGTCCGCTAGTTGCAGTATAAGCTCATCGACTTCCACGCACTTGCTGTTCATAGCAGAAAACGAGTTGTGAATCTGGATAGGTGTTCGCTGAGAGCGGCGCGCAAGTAGTCTGAGTCTCACCGTTTGTGAATCTCGTCGACTTACACTCAGGTGTGACACAGACACGCTGTCACGCTTTTCCACGAAATCGCTGCCTCACGCGGCCATATGAAGCCACTCCGTATAGTCTCGATCGGAGATGAGCGTGATGGCAACAAACGTAACGACCATAAAAAACGGGGCCTGCGTATATGGCCTCCGTTTCGGCTGCGTAAACACCACAAACGATCCGAACTGCAACAAGTGCGCCGAGCGCCTCGCTAGTGCGGTGAACAGCGTGCTTCGCCCCCGGCATATAAATTAACGAAATAGCGCTGTAACCTTCGCAGCATGCGTCTTCTTTTTTAGTCACGAATGCGACAAGGCTGCAATAAGCTCTCTTGGAAATAGACGTGACCACAGCATTTCTAAGCGGTCTTAGGGTGCTTTTTCCCAATTTTTAAGAAATTTCTGAACAGCGGCACCAAAACTGAGCGACAAACCGTGAATGTGCTTAGGCGCTATCATATAGGTAGCCGATCTTCAGAACCTCTGGTTCACATTGAGTGGAGATACGAACTAAGTGAGAGTGTGCTAGGCCAAGCTATCGTCAGTTGGTCACTAGGGCGATGGCAAGTATTGGAAGTATTGATAGTCGCCAATCCAAACGTATTGATCGGTCTGGACAATCAGGTTGGCGACCGTCCCTAGTGAGGAACCTGTGTCGTAAATGGCATAAACTGTCGTTCCGTTTCCTTTCGCCCGCTGATTCGCTTCGGGACTGAGCTTGTTCGGATACGAGGTCGCTACTAATCGATAGCCTGCACTCTGGCTGTTAACGAATGTTGTCGCGGCCTCAGGAGAATTGAACCTAATCAGCGTGACGTTTTCACTGTAAGTGACGCTTACCGCACTGTTTGTGGCCGACGGGTACGTCCAGGCATCCTGTATCTTCGCAGATGTCGCATTTATCGGGGTGACACGCCACGCCGTCACGTTGTTCGGGTGTTCACTATTTAACGTGGCGTTATATTGCGCGATATATTGCGCCAGCTGCGCGTCGGGGGGCGTCGCTGGCGCGGTCGTGGCCGACTTCGTGCAGCCGGCGACTGATAGAGACGCGATAATAAGCACCGCAATGACCGCTACCGCTTTTTTTGCCATCCGTTTCGCCTTCGCCAACGTCCTGTGATTTTAAAAGAATTAATCAAGTACGTTGCATGGGCGAGAAGAAACTTAAGCCTTTCTGAGCCGGCGTCCAAGCGCAGCAAAAAGTAAGCGGCTTGCGCCACAGATTGTGGTGGTTGCTTAGCGACCCGATCGATATCAAAAACTATAAAAGAGTCTCAATTAAAACCAAAATGGGCACAAACCGAGTTGGAAACTAGTTTCGTACGCATGAAAGATAAGCTAGACAATCGATTAGTTTGCAGGCTGTGGAAGCACCCCATCATCCACGATAGGCCGATTGACCGGCTACTGAACTTTTTAAACCAGGCCCAGGGCAGATAGAACAGCATGACCGATGCCATCGTAACAGAGAACTTGCGCAAACAGTTTGGCCAGTTCGAGGCACTGAAGGATCTGAACTTGACAATAGAGCCAGGGGTCTGTGTGGGATACCTCGGCCCGAACGGCGCCGGCAAGACCACCACAATCAAGATTTTAACTAGTCTTCTTCGACCAACTGGTGGCAAAGCGTTCCTCAACGGAATCGACGTGGTGCGCAACCCTAAAGAAGCGCTTGCAAGCGTTGGTGCTGTCGTTGAGACGCCACAGCTTTATCCGCAGCTCACCCCTCTGGAGATTCTATCGTACTTCGGGCAGTTACGTGGCTTGGACAGCGATGTGATTCGAGAGCGCTCGGTCACTGTGCTCGACGAGGTAAAAATGTCGGACTCAGCCCACAAGCGAACGGGGGAATTCTCGACCGGCATGAAGCAACGAGTTGCGATAGCCCAAGCGCTCCTGCACGATCCCTCCATTCTGATATTCGATGAGCCAACTATCGGACTTGACCCGCGCGGCATGATAGAAGTCAGGGAGCTCATCATGCAGCTCAAAGAGAGAGATTTTACTATTTTCATGAGCTCCCACCTCCTTAACGAGGTGCAGGAAGTGTGCGATAAGGTCGCGATCGTTGACAAGGGGACGCTCCTCGTCTATGATACCGTCGCCAACCTATCGAGCGTAGGCGAGGGCGGCGTCTCGCTCACCGCCGTCGAGCCCATAACCTCGGAACAATGTAACTCAGTGCAAGCTCTGCCTAGCGTGAGATCGGTAAAGCGAGTCGCCACGTCAGAAATCCTCATAAATGTCGAGGGCGGATTGGCCGAGCAGTCGGACCTGCTCGACGAGGTAAAGCGTATCGGCATACGCGTAGCGTTCTACAGACCTGCTCGGTCCGCTATTGAAGATGTTTATTTGAGGCTTGTGCCAGAGGAGGAGTCATAGTGCCGCCAAGTGACCTCAGGCAGATGGCGGTTGTGACAAAATACGAGCTGCTTAAGTATCTACGCGGCAAGAGGCTGCTCATCATAATTGCACTGATTGCCATAATCAGCGTCCTTGGCCTCGTCGTGCCTCTTATCACAGGCTCTGGATATGACCCTGATCCGACGATATTTACGTCAGGTATACTTAGCGAAGTCGGAATCCTCGTGGTGCTCTGTGCAACGTTCTTCGGGGCAGACACAATCGTGTCTGAATTTGAACAAAAAACAGGCCTTCTGCTTTTCCCGAACGCGGTGAAGAGGCACGTGCTTGTGCTTGGCAAATTCATCGCAAGCGCAATGATATCAGTTGGGGCAGTCGCGCTTTACTACGCTATTGCCGTAATCGCGGTGGTTGTAATTGACGGGAGCGTTGCGGCGAACACGAGCCTCTCATTTTTGTATGCCTTAGCCTACTTGTTCGGGATATTGGCGATCGCTTACTTCTTTAGCGCCATTTTCAGAAGCTCAGTGTATTCGGTCGTCCTCACGTTTTTTACGTTTTTTTTGATACTGCCCATAATTGACCGTGTGGGGAGCAGCGTTGCACACTTCAAGCCGTGGTTTTCAATTACCTTTGCATCGGGCATTATTCTCGATATCTTCCAGCAGCCCTACCCTGTGGATGTGGTGCGCACCGTAGAGCGGACGTTTCGTAACACTACGAGAACCCTAACTGTCGCGCAGTACAACCCCTCGGTGGCGCAGGGTCTTGCGGTGATTTTTGTGTACTTCATAATTGGTCTCATATTAGCCCTGTACATAACGAAGCGACGGGAGATGTGAACATAAGAGCAACCGAGACGCAGCTTAATTGGTCGCTTCCCAGACGTCCGGAAAGCCACTGACCGCCGCCGAATCGCTTGTCGTCGCGGGTCGGGCCGTCTGTGCCCTATTCTTAGTTGTTAGGGCAGTGATTTTTTTATGAGCGAACGCCTTTGCCGCGCATTTTGTTAAATGATGAGCAGCGCGAAATTGACGCTATCTGCGCTAGAGTCAGCGTCGGGGCGTTACCAGTCGTAACAAGTATCCCAGAAAGACTCGCTGCGTGCGCGCAACTCGTGCAAGCACAGCCTCTGTGGAATAAAACGTCGCTTTAACGACCCCTATCTCACTCCGTGGTGAATAGAACGCGTAAATAGGAATCCCTATTGCAATTGAGATGAGTCCTAAAACGACCGTTGTTATGCCGCTTTCGAAGATCAAAAGCGCCGACAAGAGTATGCCGGCGACAGGGAGAATCGGTCCAGTCATCTTTTCAAGGACCGTGCGACCCGCTTTAATCCGTCCGCGCTCTCGCAGCGCAAGAACCACTGAACTGGTGACGAGATACACGAAAGCGAGATTAAAAGTCGAAAAGAGGATGAGCTGAGTCAAGCCCCCGAACAGCGAGAGGCTCAACGCGAGAACGCCTTGGGCGATGAGACTTTTATACGGCGTACCGTATCGCGGATGAAGGTCGCTAAAAAAACGTGGAAAGAGGCCGTCGAGTGAGATGGCATAGGACAGGCGGGACGTCGACAGCGTGCCCGACTCATCGGACCCGGAAACAGATATGAGCGCGCCAACGCCGAGTATGAGGCCGCCGACCAGCGCCAGCGTGGGCGTCAGAGAAAACGCCACGCTGCCAGCGGTGGCAAGGGGCGCGGGATCGAACTGGAGCGACGTCCAGTTAACAATGCCGATAATGACGAAGTTCGTTAAGAGGTAGAACAGCGTGACTATCGCCATTCCGACGATGATGGCCTTGGGTATCGTCCGGGTCGGGTTTTCAATCTCGTTTGACGGAATAACTGCGAGTTCAAATCCAGCGTACGCCCAGAAGATCAAAATGAGCGCCTGTCCAAAGTGGCCGAAGCCGAGTGGGGCAAAGGGCACGAAGTTCGCATAGGTGGCCGCCGGATTAAATGCCATATAGATCAAGCCAGCGACAATCAACAGCAGAAGAGGGCTTAGCTTCGCAATCGTGAGAACGTCATTGGCTCTTCCTGCCATCTTCGCCCCGCGTATGTTGACGTAGGTGATGGACGCGATGAAAAGCACTTTAATGGCCGCACCTTCTGCTGTGGTGAGGGCAGGGAAGAAGAACGTGAAGTACCGCACGAAGGCAACGGGAAAAACGGCGAGCGCCGCCACCTCGGCGAGCCAGAGCGCCCAGCCGACGGCAAACCCTGCGAAATCTCCCCACACCTCCCGCGCGTACGCATAGGCGCCGCCGACCCGTGGCACGAGCGTTGCACATTCGGCAAAGTTGAGCGCAATGATAATGGCGATCGCTCCGGCTGCAATCCACGCAACAAGGCTTGCAGGCCCGAGATATTGGCTCCCTAAGGAGGCAACAACGTAAATATCGGCGCCGACGATGGCTCCGACGAGTAAATTGGTGACGTCAAAGAAAGTGAGCTTTTTGAACGGTGCGCTTGGTTGCATGCAGGGAAGCTAAGTGGAACCATGACTACAACACCTAGGGGGATGGTTTCACTCTAGTGTGAATGAGTTCATTATCGATCGTGCCTGCGGCAAGTACCTATTATAATCCTTAGCGAGAGCTTTGTATGTAAGCGTAAAAACTCGCGCGTTCTTGACGGTCCACGTCTGGTTCACCTTAAGCGTCTCTTCTCGAACAGTATTTTCGTCGTACTGCACAGGGATTGAACCTCTGTAGATCGCACGAAATGCAGCGTGCCGGCTCAGAGTCGTGCGTTCTTTTGAGAGTACCTTGAGGTCTTTGTAAGCGCTCGTTATGGCGTCGGCATACCTCTCCGTGACCGTATCAAGCGTCGCGTACGCGTCGAAGCTATCGTCCGTGCTGACGGTGACGGCATCGACGGGCGTGTTCTCTGCAAGGTAGACGTAGAATTTTACTAAAGTGGTCTCGCTGTGGTCTATTTTGCACCGCGTTGGGTACGTGATCTTAAATCCACTATCACTTTTAAAAACATCGTTAGCTCCCGCTGCTGCGAGTACCAGCATGGAAGCAATCGAGCGTTGCAGATTCACGAAAACACTTCCTTTCGCTATAACGGCGCGTTATCTGAAGAGACGCTGCACTAAAGATAAACGTTTACATGCCGTAGAAATAGCCCTGCTTAGGTCGCTTTGCCAAATTCTCTGCTCTGTTTGGTTTTTGACGTGACTGTCGCACGCGGAGTCAGCAGCGGGGTGCGAGAACAACGGGCAATCCCGTTCTCGAATGGCGACGCTGATCGATAGAGGTGTTACCTCTCCGCGAGTCGGGGACCTGCGACCGCGTATTGGTCAAAAATGACTTTTTTTGGCTCCATCTCGACTTAATAGTGTTCGGTTTGGCGGAGCTCACAAGCTCGCTTCTTTGCTACGCTTCATCGTTTATTGATTAGGACGTCGGCTATGAAATCGACCGCACGGCGTGCATAGTCCTTTGATACGCTTCGAATCGTTTCAGTATGTGATGTCAAAGAAAAAATTGCATTTAAGCCGCTCACTTTCAACATAGGGGCTGCAAGATCGCCTGTTTCGATGTAAGTTGACTTGTCAAACAGTACACAAATTTCGTGGGCGGGCACCTCGGTCATTTCTGCTAAGTAGTATTCGTGAAGAACCTCTCGAACGGTCTTAGCAGCGCAGTCCTCATCAAATAGGTGCGTTCGTTCGTCGGTCCCCCCCAGGCTGACTGGCACGGGGGTCCCTTCTCGGAGCTTAGGTTTTAGGACTTTTTCTATCCACTCTTCATCAAAAACAGGTGATACGTCCTCAAATGTGGCGACAAAAAAAGTGACGGCATCGTTCATTGTTTCGATGGTGAACGGATAAGTCCACACATCAATGCCGTGATGCTCTGCGTAAGCACGCGCCCCTCTCTTGAACCCGCTCGACGCCAGAAATATGCCAGTTGGAGCCTCTTTCAAATCAATGAGAGCTTTTTGGAGTCTGCCGAGATCTTGTAGACTGACAGGTTTGTCCCAGTGTCTCGCTTGTATTGCGTATCTGTGCGTTTGTACTCCGGTCTGAACCTCCCAATAGATGTCGAATTGGTGAGTCGCTCCGGAAGTCCCTTTGAGGTTCTTGTAAGGTTCAACCACTAAGGTCTGGACGGAGTCCTCCTTGTTGATCTGGTCAACGAGCTCGGCAACGATTGCTTCGTGCGCCTTGTCCCTGTTGGTCATGCAAGCGATAGATGACGTTCTTGCGCGTATCAAGTTTTCTGTTCGAGCCTATTTCTGGGGTCCGATATCTGCGGTTGCCCGAATTGGAAAAGAGCGTACAGTCAGCAGCATGCCGCTCGATGTGCTTCCCGAAACGTAGACTGCCGCCTTTTTGCGGCATTCTGTGAGAAGACAGCTGTGCGCTTATGCGTGACACAAAAAAGTTGTCACGCTTTCGCACGAAAAGTCTGCCTCACGCGGGGTTAAGAAAGTTTCTTGCGAGGTTTGAGTCGGAGGTGAGCGTGATGGAAAAAAGGAAACTAACGAGACATGAACGCCAAGTCGTCGCCATCGTTGAACAGACGCTTAACACTTTGATTCAGACAGACTTGACCGTAGCAGAGATCATCGACGCTGCGGCTCAGAACACCGAGCTACAGAGAAGCGGCGCTACCGCGATACCATGACTGCAGAAAACGGCGTGTGCTTCTACGCACTTCACATTGGCTGCCCGAATGTGGCCGATTCGCACTGCAGACGGTGCGCTGAAGGCTTGACGAACGCGGTGAATCAGATACCTCGGCCGATCGCCGATAAGAACTAGACGGCGATCGGTTGGGTTATGTGAACTGCAGGCAAGATGAAATCGAAATGACAACCACGAACGTGAGGAGCGGGGCTATTAAGGCATCTAACGGTCTACATTGTCGGAGATCATCGTGAGCGTCGTCTTCGCGCGCACCTGTATTATGTCGACCAATCACGTAAGCAGTGAGTGCGTAGGGAGCGACAAGAAAGGAGATACTCCACACGAGCGTTATGCATGAGTCACGAACTCCGCACGGCGTGAGCTGGTCGCCGCACGGCTCTGCAGTCGAAGCTTAGATAGAGGTGAACCAAGTCGGGTCGGCCACTTTGTCGCGCGGCAGAGAACAACTCTTTGTTTCGGTATGCGTGAAATCGCGACCCCACTTAACCGGGGTCCGGCTTCGAGATGCCAAGTTCTTTCTCGATGGCGTTAAACGACTTCCCTTGACGTCTCAGCTTAACGGACTTTCGTATTACCTTGTAGTCTTTCATAGTCTAGGCGAAGCATCGAAACGTTAGAGATTGTCAAATGGCACGCTATGTAGTCTAGCCGTTTGAGAGCCCTACCTCGACTCCTTGTTGAAACCTTAAGCGCGCTCTTCGTAGCCGTTACCGCTGGCTGCTTCTGCGTCCGTTCGTGTGCCGTCAGCGAGGAGTAGCAAAAGGCGGCCCGCCATATGAGTTTGGCTTGCAAAAGATTCCTTCACAAAGCCATTTTCATTGCGCAGTTGTTCGATGAGAGCATCCTTAAGCTCTATCTCTCGTTTCAGTTGTGAGACCTCGTTTTCGTTGTCAGTCAGTGCATAGTTGATGAGCTCAGCAGCGATGCGCGCTTTGGATTTGCCCTCGGTTTCAGCACGGGTGATGATAGCGCTAAAGTCTTCTTCACCCACTGCCGCACAAATCTGAGGCATGTATTATCAGGCGGCGATAGTGCTATAAATGGCTGTCGAATTGAATCGCGATCGAAACTAATGGCATCAGCGATGCTGTTTCATTTTTCTAGGCTTGCCACAATTTAGAAAAAGAGCTTAAATCGAATTTAATTGAAATATATAAGCCTCAAGGCGAATATAGGCGAGAAGCGTTTTTATTCGCTCCTTTATCGGGCATTAATATATATTCATGGAATGCTAATGTTATAATGCTCGAAATTACATGGATCCGAAGGATACTTGGCGAGCATGAAGTACTTGTGTCAGCTCAACAGTAGTTCGGCTGAACGGTGGTAATAACCGATAGGAGGGCGAAATAGCAGAACCGGAGTAAATACAGCGCAAGTCAAACAGTAATGGCCAAGAGGCGAATGTGCGGTCTACAAGTGGCGTGTAGGCGAGTTGCGGCAACGGTGTGGTGCGCCTTTTTTCGAAGAAACGGCACCTCTTTGTGAAGAGTCAATCACCTGCTGCGCGTGGGCCTCGTCTTCTTTACATGACACCTCGGTAACTTCTAACTTGTAGAGCGCCACTGGACAAATGTGCATCCGCCCTGGCCATTGGCTTGCGTGGTCTGTAATGACTCTGATCGACCCTTTCACAAGTTGATGCGAGGCGAGAAAATCACTCAAAAAGACGTTTCAATTGCTTGAGGAAGAAACTAGAATGACCGTACCGCGTCTGCTATTTCTCTCTGTGATGATTGTTGCCGCGTTTTTATGCCTCTCTGTGGTTATTTCTGGGCTGGTTACAATCCGCCCAGTTGCGGCTGCTGATGACAACGCGTCGGCGCCAGCGTCGGGAGGGAGTGGGCAATCCACGTCAGACCAGACAGCATCAAATCTTACGTCGGCCCCGACGCAAAGCACATCGACAACCGCGGATCTACAGTCACAAACGCCTACGATTTCGTTAGTGCCCTATCAACTCACCGCTGCGAATCAAACGGTTTCAGAACCCTCGTCATCGAGCGCGTCAGCGACGGTCGGGGCAAATGAAACGGCAGGGGCTCCCAGTGGCGACACGGCGTCGGAAAACGCTGCGCCCCCTGCGGATGCCGTGACCACAAACGTGACGCAGCCGGTTGCCGAAAACGGGTCGCTTGCGCCAATCCCGGTTTCAGCAGGAGGTGGGGGGAGCGGGCTCATTTTGCTCACTTTGCTGAGTTATGGAGCAGCAGTCATTGTCCTTGGCGTGATGCGCTACTGGTCTTTTTCGTTTGATGAAGGGGCAGAGTCCTCTCCTGAATTGAACAGCGCGAACGTTGTTTATGTGCGAGGCTCCGCGTACTCGGCGCTTGAGAACGTCGAATATGGGCGCACCGCAGAAGGGCCGTGACGACGACAAGGCTAAGCTTTTTTTGCCTTAGAGCGAAGATCATGGAACTTCTGCTTCGCTGCGCAGCCTTTTACCACAAGACAACACTTTTATTCTAAGCTAGTTTAATGCTCGAACGGAGATCTGGTAAGATGCGTGCATATTGCCTCGTTGGTCTGACAGCGCTTTTGTTTGTTGGGGGAGTTCTTTCTGCTGGCTGCACTGCTCCAAGTGCAAATACCAGCTCGCCGTCGCCTTCAGCGACAGCGCAAGCGGCTGAACAGCGCGATCCGTTGCTTGAGAATTACGTAAACTCGCTGCATCTTGAGCTTGGCGGCACCGCACTCAGTGCGTGGCAAGTAACGTGGGAAAACGGGTCGGCGGTAAACGTGCAGCTGCAAAGAGAAGATGCAGTTTTGCATCGCAACGTGACCGAGAACCAAACTATCCTCCGGTTCAAGTCGATTGATGAGGCGTCGAACTACGTCGACAATCTTGACAAAACGGGATACACGGCGACTGCGAACGTGACATCAATCGAGACGAAAGTCTACCAGGGCATCACGGGGGCGACTCCGACCGTGTACAAGGATTATGTGCAGATCAAGCTCGCTGGCCCTGCATACAACAACATCAAACAGATCAATGATATTGTGGTCTTGCAATCGGTGAGCCTCGCCAAGACCTGATTGGCAGAACTTGCGTCTAGAGCGCACGTGGCGCGTCAAGGCGCTTGTTTGAACGGTTTTGAGTTGCCGGATGAAAAATGATTTTTACGGAGTTTTCCAAGCGTTCACAGCCGGCCGTTGACAGTGCTGCCCTCTGCAGCGCCCCGGAGACAGGCATGACCGAAAAAACCGTCTTGCGATCAGGCGGGCGCTTGGCCGCGCGGTTTGCGTGCCAGGCTTTGTGAGGCTCAGGCGGGCGCGAACGGCTAACCTTTATCACGTCAGAACACAGACTATTATAAATGCTGAGAGATTTTATTCACCGATTGCCCCCGATCGAGCTATAATCAGCATACCGGGGTTCGCGACACGAGGCTTAGAGAGACATATGGAACCTGACGAAAGGGACGACATCGTTTTTCACGGGACCTTGCAGCAACTCGTCGAGAAGGTCGAACGGGGCGAGATGGTTCCCAAGCTGCAGGCATCGCATGCGCCGATGTGCAAGTTCTTCACTTCGTTTTATGTCATCAGCGGGATTCGGCACGTGGTCCCCCTTGTCCACGGTCCTACCGGATGCCCCCTATGGGTGTCAGATATCGTCCGGACGAGGGAGTGCTGCGAGTTCCGCGGGGTCCCCCTCGAGCCAACCGCCTGCACCTCCCTTGATGAGACGAACGTCATCTACGGCGGCGAAGGAAAGCTGCTCGAAGCGGTCAAGGAGGCGGACGAGCGCTACCATCCCGACCTCATCGTCATCCTCTCGTGCTGCTGCTCCGGGATCATCGGCGACGACGTCGAAAGCGTCGCCCGTGAGGCCGAAAAGTTCGTACACGCTCGGGTGCTCGCGCTTCGCAGCGAGGGGTTTGGGGGCGACTTCCGCAGCGGATACGAGGACGCCTTCGAACTCATCATGGATCTGATGGAGCCGCCGAAAACGATCCGGAAACGTACGATCAACCTCATCGGTGCTCGAATGGGCCCCTCGCTTACCGAGTTTAGCGACGACCTCGACGAGATCACAAAGCTGCTCCACGAGGTGGGCGTCAAGATCAACGCAGTCATCGCCGGCGGGTGCACGGTCGAAGAGATCCGTCGGGCACGCGAGGTCGAACTCAATGCCTCGTGGTGCTACGATTGGGGACAAAAGCTTGGCGACGCCATGGAAGCGCGCTTCGGCATCCCGTACAGCAGGACTGGGCAACCCTACGGGCTTAAGGCGACGGAGGAATGGCTCATGGGCATCGCGCGGCCGCTCGGTTTGGAGAAGGAGGCTGAGCGGGTGATACGGGAGGAGACCGAACGGATACGCCCGGACCTTGATTACTTGCAACGCACACTTGAAGGCAAAACCGCTATTATCGAGATTTCAGAGTTTCCCGGCCCCATTCGAGCCCTCTCCCTCGCACGGATGGCCGAAGAGTGCGGCGCCCACCCTGTCGTCATTAACGTGCACCCGTACACGATTAAGGAGCGCATGCCGAGCATCAAGTTCCTGTTAGAAACCGGCGTTAATCCCGAAGTAATTCTTACCAAAGGCCTCTTCCGTTTGGGGAGCTTCCGTTCGTCGCGCGAGACGGAGCGCGAGCTCGAAGGAATCGTAAGCAGCTTTGACGATCCGATCTTCTTCGGCAACGCAGCCCGCTATCCAGGGTGTCCGGTGGTAAATCTCACGCTTCTGAACCCTGTGTACTTACCCCACTACGGCTTTCGGGGCATTCATAACATCGCCGCGCTGCTCCGACAAGCGATGGAAAACCAACGGCTCCCACGCTCTACGCTCTTCAGAGGGATGCTCTACGGAAACGAAACAAGCTGACGAGGCGTGTGCGGTGCGCACGATGCCCACCGACGCGTGCCTTGACCCATATGTCAGGTGCGCTCTCAGCGGCGCCGCCCAAACAGCACTCGGGGTTAGCGATAGTGCTGTTCTCGCGCACGCTCCGCAGGGGTGCAATTACCTCGTTGACGGTGCTTTTTCCTGGCAGGACTGCGACTACGCCCAGACGACGACGCTATGCACCAAGTTGTGTGAGGACGAGATCGTCCACGGCGGCGAAGAGCTCCTGGCGCGCACGATCCTCGAGGCAAAAGAGCTCGACATCTCGGCACTCTTTGTGCTGAGCGCCTGCGGACCAGAAATCGTGGGCGACGACATCGTCGCTGTGTGTGAGGATATGCAGCCTAAGGTTGACTTCAAGATTATTCCTATTGAGTGCGCGGGGTTTCGTGGCTCGCAATATGACGGCATTGACCTCGCCCTCGACGCGATGCTCCGCACGCTCGCCGAAACGCGCCCAACGATCCCAAACTCGGTGTGCCTCGTAGCACCGCACGCCAACGCGAATCCGACGTGGATGGCCGATCTTGCGTGGGTAAAAGACGTACTTTCCCGACTAGGCGTTCAGGTGGTGGCAACCCTCACGCACGCCACCCCCCTCAGCGATTTGGCGGACGTCGCCGCCGCTGAGGGCGTGCTGCAGTTGAGCCACGACGCAGGCTACAGAGCCGTCGCGTATTTGGCGGACACCTTTGGGGTCGAACCGCTCTGTGCGGAGTTGCCGTTACCCATCGGCATGACCAACGCGCGGCGATGGCTCACCTCGCTCGGCGAGCGCTTCGACGCGGAGCCGATCGCAGAGAACATGATCGCAGACGGCGAACGGATGGTCACCGAAACGTGTCGCCGGCGGTGGCCTATGGCGCGCTTTTTCTATCGGACCCCCGCAGCCATCGTGGCCGACGCCACGATCGGTATCCCGCTAGTCCGTTTTGCCACCGAGGAGATGGAGCTCACGCCCGCGCTCGTTGCCCTTCGCTCTGCAAATCTCGACGCAGAGCGCCTGCTCGAACGCGAATTGAACGAACTCGGCCTTGCGCCCCAAGTCGTGTGCGGGACCGACGTCTATACGACGAGGAGGAGCCTCGAGGCGGTGCGGCCGCGGGTCGTTTTCGGGAGCACGATCGAGCGACACGCGAGCGAGGGGCTTGACGTGCCGTACATCTTCGAGGTCGTGCGTCCGGTCAGGCAGTTCCGGTTGCTCAATCGGGAGTACTTCGGCTATCGCGGTATCCTTAATCTGCTCGAGTGCATCCAGAACGAGTGGAGCGACCGTTGGCGGTCAACGCAACGGCGGTACGCGGCACGTTGGTAGAGGAGACATCACAATGAAACAAATTGCAATCTATGGTAAGGGAGGAATCGGAAAGAGTACCATCGCTTCGAACATCTCAGCGGCTCTCAACGAGCAAGGGGTCAACGTCATGCAGGTCGGCTGTGACCCAAAGCGAGATTCAACAAGGATCCTCGCGGGCGGGCACCTCATCCCCGCCGTTCTGGAGATCTACCGAGACAAGCTCCGCCACGGACAGGACGCGCACGCCATTTCGCTCGA
>Ga0116115_1000521_pt1 | contig 20908 bp, 20 predicted proteins | sample June2015DPH_10_1_2_FD_89789 | JGI IMG/M metagenome (GOLD analysis project Ga0116115, IMG submission 89789) | Peatland microbial communities from SPRUCE experiment site at the Marcell Experimental Forest, Minnesota, USA - June2015DPH_10_100 | ecosystem: Environmental > Terrestrial > Soil >... | reverse complement strand
TCCCCCGCAACGGCTGCCACCTTCGCTTCCGTGGCCGTACCTGAGATGGACCGCTTCGGCTACTCAAGGAAGCTCTCTACGGGGATCGTCGCTACCGTAGGGACCCTGGGCATCCTCATACCGCCAAGCGTCACTCTCATCGTCTTCGGCGTCATAACCGAGCAGTCCATAGGGAAGCTTTTCATGGCCGGCCTCATACCGGGTCTTTTGATCGCCCTCTTTTTCGTCTTCATCATCGTCGGCTGGGCGAAGATGAACCCGGCCATAGCGCCGAGGAGCCCGAAATTCCCCTGGAACGAGAGGATCAGGTCGCTGCCCGCAGTCATGTGGCCCGTATTGATATTCCTGGTCGTGATAGGCGGTCTTCTGAAGGGGTTCTTCACGCCTACGGAGGCGGGCAGCGTAGGCACGTCTGCAGTGCTCGTCCTGTGCCTTGCCCAGAGATCTTTGGGTTGGAAGAGCTTCATAAAGGCGGTCGACGAGTCGCTCAGAACGGCCTGCATGGTGATCATGCTCATCGCAGGCTCGGCCATCCTCGGCCACTTCATAGCAGTGACCAACATCCCCGCCCTGGCTGCGGACTGGATAGCGGGCCTTCCTCTTCACAGGTACGTGGTCATGATCATCATCGCCCTCTTCTATCTCCTGGGCGGGTCCTTCATAGACGACCTCGCCTTTATGATCCTGGCGACCCCGATCTTCTACCCCGCGATCATCAAGCTGGGCTTCGACCCAATGTGGTTCGGCATCATGATAGCCATTACGGTCATGGTGGGCGTCGTGATCCCCCCTGTGGCGATCAACGTCTTCGTGGTGAAGAACATCACCAAAACACCCTTCAGCGTCATCTACGGGGGGGTATATCCCTTCCTCCTGTCCCTGGCTTTCTGCGGCTTCCTCCTCTTCGTGTTCCCTTCCATCGCGACCTGGCTGCCGAACGCGCTGTATAAATAGGGGACAATCCGGATTGAACAGGCCCTGAAGCGTCCTTCAGGGCCTGTTCAAATGACTTTCCCGGGCACTATCTCAGGGAGACATAGAAAGTCGCAGCACCCCTCTTGACCAGGAGAAGGACGGCTGCGCCTTTCCTCGCTTTGGTTAGAGCGGCCCGATATTCGGCAAGGTTCTTGACCGGCTGCCGGTTTACCTCCTTTATGATGTCGCCCGACTCTATACCTGCCTCTTCGGCTGCGCTTCCTTTGGCTACATCGGCCACGATCACGCCGGCCGTGTCATCGATGCCGAGCGCTTTTTGACGTTCGGGCGTAATATCTTCGAGAGAGAGACCAAAATTCAACTCCTCCGTTTCTTCCTTTCTGGATGGCTGCGCCCCTTTATCTTCAGTCAACTCCCCTATTTTCACCGTGAGCGTTATCTCCTTCCCTTCCCTCACGACCGTCAAGGGTACGGTTCTGCCCACGGGCGTCCCTGCAACCATCAACGGCAGGTCGGACACGGTTCTTACCTCTTTCCCGTTAAACCTCACTATGATGTCCCCCCTTCTGATGCCGGCGGCCTGCGCCGGGCTTTTCGGCTGGACGTCGCCGACCAGCGCACCCACCGGCCGCTTCATACCGAACGACTCCGCAATCTCCGGCGTCACCTCCTGGACTGAAACGCCTATCCAGCCACGGACCACCTTGCCTTTTTCGCGCAGTTGGTTGACCACGTTCTTCGCCACGTTGCTCGGGACGGCAAAGCCTATCCCCTGCCCTGTCGCGACGATGGCGGTGGTAATCCCCACTACTTCACCCTGCAGGTTGATGAGGGGGCCGCCGCTGTTGCCGGGGTTCACCGGGGCATCTGTCTGGAGGAAATTATCGTACGGCCCCGTGCCGATAACCCTGCCCGTGCCGCTTATTATCCCCTGCGTCACGGTATGGGCCAGCCCGAAGGGGTTTCCCACGGCGAGCACCCAGTCGCCGACCCGCATCTTGTCGGAATCGCCGAGGGCGAGCACGGGAAGGTCTTGCACAGGGGCGGTTATCTTGATCAGGGTGATGTCCGTCTTTGAGTCCCTTCCTACCACCTTCGCCTTGAATTCCCTTCCGTCCGTCAGACGGACGGTTATATCCGACGCCCGCCGAACGACGTGATAGTTCGTTACGATGTATCCCGCCCTGTCTATGATGACCCCCGAGCCCAGGCTTCGCTGTTTGAGCTCCCTGTCGGGTATGTCACCGAAGAATTTCTTCAGGAAATTATCGAATTGGCCTTTCTCCTCCCCCTGATTTCCGGGCCCGAAGAAGAACTGGAAAGGGTTGCCCGGGATCTTCACCGTGGAGACCGTGCTTATGTTGACCACTGAAGGCTTCACCAGATCCACTAGGTCCGCAAAGGACGGCAGCGGGCCCAGCCTGCCTTGGCCTTTTTTGACCTCGCAGCCGGCGTTGGGACAGAAGAAGGTGGCGGCCATGATGCTTAGCATCGCTATGCGCGTTAATTTTTTTGCGGCTCTTCTCATAACCACCTCGACGCTTTTGGCCTTCATAGATAAAATTAATGCCCGGACCTTTTCTTTTAAAGATGCAAAATGGCAGGCCCGGCCCCTGTCCTCAAATTTGCGGCCCGGGGCTATAAGTCTTGACTACAGGCGCAATTGCAGTTAAAATTGGGCTATGCCGAGGTAGCTCAGTCGGTAGAGCAGCGGACTGAAAATCCGCGTGTCACTGGTTCGATTCCGGTCCTCGGCATTCAATGAAATCAAGGGGTTAGCGAGTTTTCGTTAACCCCTTGATTTTGCCTTTGTGTAATTCCTGTGTAATCGTGACAAAGATTCTTTATGAAAAATAGACCGGAAATGAAAAAAACGCGTTTTCTTGCCGATAACGATGAACGGCCGGGCCAACAGGCCCAGGTGCGCCGTTAACCCTTTATGGCTTTGAGAACCTGATTGACGATCTTGGCGTGCAGCGTTCTGCCCGCATGGAAAGGAATGATGATTCTTTGCTTCTCTTTCATGTAAATGCGATGGCTGCCCTTGCTTCGCTCCAGCCTGAATCCCGACCGCACGAGCATGTCTTCCGCTTCCGTCGCCGTGAGACGTGGCAACTTAGGCAACCTGGACCTCTATCGTGGTGGTAAGAATCTCCTTGCTCAATAGCTCCCTGGTTTCATCGGGAGACAGCGTCTCCAGGTACAGGGCTACAGCCTCTCGTGCGTTCTCAATGGTCTCCTCCAGGGAATCTCCTTGCGTCTGACACCCTTCTAACTCGGGTGAATATGCATAGTACCCGTGCTCATCCTTTTCGATAACGATACTGACCTTATGGGGCATTAGCTACCTCCTTTCTCGTACTGATAATATACATCAACCTTCGCCGCAATAGAACCGATAAATGAGACTCCGCTACTCGGTGATCTTCAACCTGTTTTCGAGCTTGTCCATGGCCGCTTGAATGTGCTCTCCGTTCTGATGGGCGTAGCGTTCGACCATTATCAGTGTCTTATGGCCGGAAATCCGTTTCACGGTCGGCAGGTCCACCCCGGCCTGTACAAGATGAGTAATGGCCGTATGACGTAAGGTATGCCTGACAATTTCTGTCGGGTCCGGCCCGGCTGCAATTGCCTGTCTCGCAAGCGGAAAACATATAACCCGGTGATCTTCCGGTGCTATCAGCCTTACGCCGCGAAGGACATTAAGGAAAAGGGCATTGGGAAGGCGACGAACATCCTGAAACATCCTATCTTCTATGCTATCCCGGTCGTGTTCATTATCATGGTGGTGATGTTGTTCCGCTCGGGTCTTGCTCACGGTGATATGTTCGGAGCTAAGAAGCATCAGAAGGACGGTATGCAGGCTTTTCAAAAAGCTGCAACAGGTGGGGTCCAGGTCGGCGCTCCGGTGGACTTGAACAAAGGGGAAGGGTTTTACAAAGATGGTAAGTGGGTTGGCGCTCCCGTTCCAGCGGAAGCTAAGAAAGCGGTCCCTGGGGGCGCTGCTCCGCCGTCTGAGCCGCCTTCGGGGGGCGGCGCTGCTCCGGTCCCTGACAAGGGCGCTTATGTGTATGCGCCGCCGGCTAAGGTGATACAGGATGGGGATACCTGGACGTTTATCGAGCAAGGTTCCGGCCGTACCATAGGTTTTGTCAAGTGGGTTGAGAAGTAGCGCCCCCGCTCCGGCCCTGCCGCGCGGAAGGATGAGCACGGCGGGCCGGGCGGGATCGCGCCGGATGAATGAGAGGGTTATGTATTCATGAACGAGTATTTTGGGAGGGGATTCACGGCAGGTTTACGGGAGTCTGAGAGACAAGGCGTTTTCCACAGAAGTGAGCGAGCGCCAATGGTTTCAAGCGAGCGGTCGCGGTCTCTGGGCGCAGGCCCGCGCGACACTTCTTGTGGGAAACGTCGTCGCGGTGCTGGCGAGTGGGTGCCCGTGGGCTTGTTAATTAACACATATCTCAACACTCTTATTTTCCAAGGTGACAATCAATACTCTGTATAAACCATCAATGAGCTGTACGGTTCAGGGCTGATAGAGAAAGGGTCTGATTCTGTTTTACTAATTGTAAGCATCCTATTGAACGCCTACGGAGTCTTTTGCTTCTGCATTTTGTCTTTCATCTCGGCCATTAACGGGTGCACTGATTTTATTATCTCCGAGATTGTCACTACATCGATCTTGCTATTCTTGGAACGGTCCGCTCCGGCCTTTAGTTCATATAACGCGGATAGATGGCCCTCCGCTTGTTTGTAGCCGTTCTCATCGGCTGTGGTGTGATAGTAACGTATCTGTTCTTCGTGGTACCGCGCCTTTTTCGCATATTGTCCCATTATTCATTCCCTCCAATTCCATAGATAATGGAAAGTTGAGCAGGACGTTTCAGTATTTCCTCCATCCCAACACTTCGCCCGTACTTTTCCTATAGACACCAACTTCCTTGAGGTTTGCTAACAGGTATTTGCAAGATTCGTAGAATTCCGATGGATCACTGATAGTGGCACCGCTCCCTGACCCCGCTCTGTGGACAAGGCCCTTGAGCGTGTCCGATCTCGTCAGTTCTACGTCCACGTAGAAAGCCAAATCTTTCTTCAGGCTCTTTGCAAGATGTGGTGTTACTGGCAATGACAGAGAAAATACGGCACTTCCCGCGTCTTGCGTGACATTCGCGAATGCCAACCCGAACTTGGTGACGGCAGTTGAGGATACTTTAGCTACGGCTCCAAAAGCATTCTGGCCAACGTAACTCCTTCTGATAGTCTTCTCGGCTATCGCTATGGTGGTATAGGCGGGGAATGGGAATGTGTGCATCTGATCAAAGATAAAATCCTCGTTTCCGACCCATAAATTGATTTTTATAGATTCCTCATCAGCCTCGTATCTAGCCCCGGCGAGGATGTTGTCATCCTTGTCAGAAATCGTATTTAATTCGGTAGAGATGATGAACCGATATGGTCGGGCCTGTAAATTCGACAATTGCGCATCTCGTTCGCTGGTCTTAACGAATTCATCTTTTGAAGTCTTTTCAAGTCTTTCGAGTTTGGCTATGAGAGCCGAAATAGAATCTCCGCGATACCCCTTTTTGAGATTATGCCGTGCTTCCTGCGAGGCGTTGGGGATTTGTGTCATAGGTTTGCTCGCTTCGATTATTGTCACCAATTCATCCCTAAACGTGGTTCCCCTTGGTTCATTAATGACATCTGGCTGCCAGCTATTGTCCATGAACAGATACTGATGAATTGGGGGAGACATTTTAATGCTGCCTTCTTCCGGGATTCCGATGCCTACGGGATTTGCGGGAAGTGGCGCCTCCCTTGTCCACTTTTCCACATCGTATACGAACCATCGGTGTCGTGAACTATCGTGTTCGATAATGCGGTACTCTCCTTGAATTTGTGAGGGTAGGCCAGGGGGTATATCAGGTGGATAGGCCTGATATTCGATGGCGGACGCGACGGAAGATAGAACCATTAATAGCACGAAGCCTACTGCCCAACGGAAAGTTCTTTTCTCCATGCCAGACCCCTCCTTGCTCGTCCCTCGATAGAGATTCTTACCTCTCCTCATCAGGATTATCTATAACTTTTGCATGTGTTAAGGGCTTCCACAACATTGATATTTGGGTCAAAGGTCAATTCAAACGTCTTAGTTTTACTTCGAGCTATGCCATTCACATTATAGACTTTATTCCCTTTGGCCCACCATATACCTATGGCGTCAGGAAAATATTGACTGAATGAGCACACCAAGACCCCGCCCTTATACTCTGCGCTCGCAAACGACCACAGATGCTTATTGACCGGATAGAATGCCTTTTTGACGATAGCTTCTGCCTCCTTCGCACCCAGCTGTTTACCCTCAGCGGGTGTTTGTTTTAGGGGTTTGTCACGGTCGATGATAGTGACCAATTCGCTCGCAAACGTGTTTTCCATTGGTTCGTTTACGACATCGTGTTGCCAGCTGCCCGTCATGAACAAGTGCTGATGAATGGGAGGATACATTCTGATTTTTTCCTCACCAAATTGTTGTTCAACAAATTGTTTCCATTTATTGACATCGTAAACGTACCAGTATTTTCGTGAACGATCATGTTCGATTATGCGGTACTTTCCTTTGATTTGTGCGGGTAGACCCTGCGGAATGTCGGCGGGAGGAATTTGATAAACGATGGGAGACACGATGGAAGGAAATAGGATCAGAAACGCAAAGCATAATAAAGTACAAGTGGGGGTTGTTTTCTGCATTTTCTCAATCCCTCGTTGGTTTAATCAATGATGGGCACGGGACACATTCTCGGCAACATTGCTTGCAAATATTTCCATTTGCGAGTCAACTTTCTGTTTCGTTTTAGCCCGGCAAGTTCTTCTTCGACGATCCTCATGACCTGCGTCTTCAGGAAGGAAGTTTCACACGCAATTTTCGCCACCACGTCTTCATATTGGTCGGGCAGAACAACCTTATTTTTGTAATCCGTTTTCTCTAAGTATTCGGATAGTGTCGCACTGCATAGAAAACGCGGGTAACATGCCTCATCTTGTTCTATCTCGACTGCCTCGACAAGTGCGGGGCCGAAAATGTTTGTTCCATGATGATAAACCTTGCCCATCGTTACCGCTCCGCGAACGGGAAACTTCTTGAGAAGTAGCTGGATGGTCACAAATGCAACCATATCAAATACTTTCTGTCCATAAGGCACCGGTGCGGAAACGGCAAAGTTGTCGGAAAAGAATGAAAACTCGATACCACGTAGTTCTGGTACTTCAGACGGCTCCAGCTGGTTGAGCATATGTTTCGTGTTTTGGAGCTCTATTGCCCTATCAGCAATAACTCGAACGACCTCAATAAGCTCGCCGCATCGTGATGGGTCATTACATGCATCTTTCCAGCCTAGGATGTCGCCATACGCAATGATTCTTTCGTCATAAGAGGGAAGATTTCGTGATCGTGCCATGTGTGCTCCGCGTTGTTGGCGGAAGTCACGGGTGAGAGTTTGTAATCGATTGTACTCCCAGTTGACGAAGAAGAGAAGGATTTTTTTGTAATGGGAAGGCTCGGTTTGATAGTTGTACGCGTTTGTGTACAAGGTCTCTGTGTAATTCCTGTGTAATCGTGCCAAGAAAATTACACAAAAAGGGGGAACGGGGCAGAAAGTTGGTACACGTGCGAGGTCATGATAGCAGAATCATTTCAAATAGATAGGAAGTGTTCAGAAATTCCCGGAAGAGATAGAATCAATACTGAAAATCCGCGTGTCACTGGTTCTATTCCGGTCCTCGGCACTTTGTATTTTCAAGGCTTTTCGGTCAATCCCCGGCATCTACTTTTCCCCGAATTGTCTAGTTTTTGTATAGTCGGCGCTTTAGTTGAGCGTAGTGAGTTGATCTTTCGAGCTATCGTCGATAAGCTTTGCTGCTTCCTGCAATGTTGACCTATCAGGCCTTATGGCCCGAAGACGGCGGCACACTCGATGAACTCATCGCGAGGGCAAACAAAGCCGAGCACACGGCCAAAGCCAAAGGGAAGAATCAAGCTGAAGTGTACCAGGGTGACCGAACGTGATGCAGCCGACTCGTTACAGTCGTGGCTAATACAGTACATGGCGCCGACGAAGGAACAGGCCCGCGTTGCACAAAGAATCTTAGGCTGCTTTTTCAAGGAGCTTGCTCCTGGTGAGCATTGAAAGCCTGACAGGAGCAAAGAAAGTTGACGGATAGAGATAGTCTTCTCCTGACTCGTCAATAATCCTGACTTGATCGTGGCGCTCAGCCTCCTTGTCGGGAATCTTTTCGTACAACTTCCTTATCTCCAGAGATGCTTCATACCCCTCGTTGTGGACGCAAAGCAAAAACTTACGTTTCGTCATTGTTCACCCCAAGTATTTCTTGATTTTCATTTCTTTTCTTCCCTTGCCGTGCCCTTCGTACCAGTGGAGTTCCGCGACCTTTTCCGTTCCGTCAGATAGTCTAATTTTAGCAATTCCTTTCCGTTTTCTCCAGGCCGTTTTCCCATAGACCCGATTAAGCCTTCCCTGCCCCGGCGACAGGCTGAGTACGGCTTTGTCAAATGTCTCTATATCTTCCTCTCCTCCCCCTTCCAATATCTCTCCCGAATCTCCCTCTTCAGGATCTTCCCCTGGGGGTTCTTCGGCAGGGACTCCGCAAATTCCACGGACCGTGGCGCCTTGTAGCGGGCGAGCTGCTGTTTACAGAAGGCAATCATCTCGTCTTCCGTCGCTTTGTTCCCTTCCTTGAGGACGATGACCGCATGAACGCGCTCAACCCATTTTTCGTCAGGGACGCCGATCACAGACGCCTCCATCACGGCCGGATGGCGGTAAAGGACCTCTTCGACCTCTCTAGGGTAGACATTCTCCCCGCCTGTGATGATCATGTCCTTTTTCCTGTCCACGATGTAGATGAAGCCTCTCTCATCGTAATAACCCATGTCGCCCGTATGGAGCCATCCGTCAATTATCGCTTGCCGGGTTTCGTCGGGCCTTTTCCAGTACTCGACCATGATCGACTTGCTCTGGACCACAATCTCTCCGACCACACCGGGCTCGACGTCCCTCCCTCCGTCGTCCACAATCCTTGCGTGTACGCCCATGCACGGCTGGCCCGCGGATGCGAGCACCTTCTGCTCCTCCGGGCTTTTGTTGAGGACGGAGTGCGACTCTCTCGACAGAATGGCGATGTCCGGACCCGACTCCGATTGACCGTAACCCTGGGCGAATACCTCTCCGAAGGCGGCTATGCCTTTACGGAGTAATTCTGTCGGCATGGGCGAGGCGGCGTACCAGATCCTTTGGAGGCTCGATAGGTCGTAGCGTCGAATGTCGGGGACCGTCAAGAAGGATACAAGATGGGTCGGGACTATATGGATGTCGGTTGCCTTCTCATCCTGAATGGTCTTGAGCGTCCGTTCCGGGTCGAAGGTCCCTTTCGGCATGATGACATTGCTTCCCCCCACATAGAAGAAGGCCCAGAAATGCGACCAGCCGCCGATATGAAAGAGGGGGAGGATCATCACGTGCTTCAAGCCCGGCTTCAGTCCCACCTGCAGGGCTTTATTTCTGGCCTCTGCGAGCTTGCGGCCGTGGGAATAAACGGCGCCACGCGGAACGCCGGTCGTCCCGCTCGTGAAGAATATGATGAACGGGTCTTCTTCCTTTATATCTACATCCGGCTCGTCAGTGGGGAAGGCGGCCAGCAGGCGCCTGTGGGAGGTCATCCCGGCTGCCTCACCTTCCAGGCAGATGTAATGGCGCACGTTAGGGAGGCGGGGCCGCAACCGCTCCGTCGCCTCTATGAACTCGGGACCCACAAAGAGCGCCTTAACCTCGGAATAGTTGATGATGTATTCGAGCTCGGCAACCTGCATCCTCGAATTGAACGGCGAAACGATGAAACCGCCCTTCATGGCCGCCCCCGTGACGTCGGCGAACTCGAGGCAATTCCAGGAAAGGATGCCGATCCCGTCTCCCTTCTTGAGGCCGAGTGAACGGAGACCGTGCACGAGGCTGTTTACCCGCCCGTTGAAGCCTTCAAAGGTGACCGTCTCCCCGCCGCATGCAAAGGCCTCGGCGTCCGGCCGGAGAAGGGCGTTTCTGTACACGATGTCCGCATACGTGTCGATCCTGTACCGGCTGAGCTCCTTCAGCATCAGTTTTCCGTCCATGCTCTCACCTTGGGTCATAGGGCTGTCGCTCTATTCCGTCTTGTCCGGCCTTTCGCCCGCCTACCAAGGTACTTTGCCCCGGTCGTTGCGACGGGTCGTTATGCCGCTTCCGTAACGAAAGGCCCGCAATGGCTGATCTCCAAAGCCTGGGGGCTACTTACCGGCAGGTAAAGTTATTTGCTGCCGAACTCTTGCTACAAATTCTCCAGGACTCGAAACGAACCTGATAATGCATCTTGTCCGCCCGTCATATACGATCACGATCTTGCCAAAGTCCAGCATTGAGCCGAGAGAGGGCTGAAAGAAATCAATGCCGACGATCTTATCGAGTGGGATATCGTAAGACCTGAGTAGTGGAAAGCCGGCATTGATCAGAACTCTATACCGGGTTAGCCCTATTTCCGATCTGCGCCAGTTTCTATATCCGAAAAAACCCCAGATCAAACCGAAAAAGATGAGTGCCGCTGCGTGATATCCCTGAGATCCAAGGGCCAGCCCTCCTATAATAATGACGGTCATCGGCCCAAGTAGTACCGCCCAGTGATGTTTCGCGCGGTAGATGATCGTTCCGTCCTTTGTTGGCTGGTTATTGATTGAATCCACAATCAGTCTTCCGCTCAAGCGGCTCAGCCTGCCAAGAACGAAATTCAGCAGGCTCGCTTCTTAGCCGATCATGACGAGTGTAAAAGCCGGGTCTTTACACTGGTCATCCCTTGCCCATGAGTAGATTGGGCAGCCATAGAGCGACCTGCGGAAAAACAAAAAGAACTATCAAAGCCAGGACGAGGGCCGAGAGGAAGGGGACTACGCCCTTGTAAATAGTTTTGAAGGGCAGGCCTGTTATGTTACCCAAAATGAAAACGTAGATTGCGATGGGCGGGATGATGCCGCCGATCATAAGGGTAACGCAGATCAAGATGCCGAACCAAATCGGATCATAACCTAGTTGGACTGCCGTAGGGAAAAAGATCGGCGTGGCAAGCACCATGAATGCCAGGTCATCCATGATAGACCCGCCTATCAGGTAGATGGCCACTATCAGGAGCATGACGATGTAACCAGGGACGGGAAGCGAGGAAGCCCACTTTGCGGCAATCATCGGGATTTCGGTTATTGCCAGGAAATGGCCGAAAATGGCAGACCCGGAAATAAGCATGAGAACCATGATAGACGTCCTCAGCGCCCCCTTGAAGGAGCCGACAAGCATGCGTGAAGTGACCTCTCTCCGCACAAGGGCCAGAAGGAAAATCGATACCGTGCCTATCGTGCCGGCCTCCGTAGGGCTGAAGAAACCCGTTATCATTCCGCCTATTACGACCCCGAAAACCACTAAAACGATCAATGCCTCGGGGATCACGGCGAGCCTTTCCGCCCAGGCTGCCTTTTCCGCCCTGGGAGCTATTGCAGGCTTCCAGGTTACCCATCCGGCTATGACCATCATGAAAAGTGCCGATATCATGAGGGACGGTATGATGCCTGCAATGAACAGCCTGCCTATGGATTGCTCAACCTCGAGCCCATAGATAATAAGCACTGTGCTGGGAGGCAATATCATTCCTATCGTGCTCACGGATGCGATGGTACCGGCGGAAAGCTCTTTTTTATACCCGTACCGGTCCATTTCAGGCATCGCGAGGTTCGAAAAAGTCCCCACGGTAGCCAGCGTCGACCCGCACATGGCCTTGAAGGCCGTCGCGCCTGCTACCGTTGTCATTGCTAGCCCGCCCGGAATATGGCCGAACCACTTGTGCGCCCCCAGGTAGAGCCTCTTTGCGATATTTGAATTGGAGGCGAACTCTCCCATGATGATGAAGAGAGGGATGACCGTATAGCTGTAAGTAGTGAAGTTGTCGAAGAAGTCCTTGATGACCAGACTGCAGGCTGCCGGGAATGTCATAAGAAAGATAAAGCCGAGAAACCCGACCAGCATCATGCAATAGGCCATTTCGAGCCCGGTGAGAAAAAGGAAAAGCAGCGCAATGATCGCGTATATTCCGATCGCAACGTCACTCATCGTTTGCTCCTTTCACCTTTTTTATCAGATCGCGAAATATAGTGAAGCTCTGCAGGAGAAAGCTGAGCGAAAGGGCAAAACTGAACGGATAGTATGGTATCTTGAAGCTGGCAGTACGCTCTCCCGTATGACTCACGTCCATCCCGTACTTGAAGAAATGGTAGGCGATAAACAGGAACAGAAGAACGCCTATGCATCTCGTGACTATCTCTATGGCCCGTTTCTTTCCCGGGCTGAGCTTCTCCGTTGCTATATCGACAATTACCTGGGCCCCGAGCAACGTGCCATAGGGAATCGAGAACGCGAATACGATACACCCTCCATATTGTATGATCTCCATGGAGCCGGTAATAGGATGGCCGAAGTTCCTCAGTATGACGTCAAAGAATGTCAACACGATCATACACGCGAGCACGCCGCCGGCCACAACGTATAATGATTTGTCGAAATTGACGATCCCTGCCATGAAACGCTTCATCGCCTGCCTCCAATCTGGAAAAGGGAGCAAACACTCAATTTGTTTCCTTGTGCCATTGTCACTATGGTCGTGGGGGAGCCGGAAGAAGACGGCCCTCCACGACCGCTATCGATATCAATCTTACGGGTTTTTCTTTAAGTAGTCCTGGCAAAATTTCAGCGTCTCGTCGCCGGGCAACCCCTTGGATTTCGTCACCTTGACGTAGTCGTTCAGGATCGGCTTCATCTTTTGAGCCGTTGCCGCCTCCTCTTCCTTGGAGACATTGATGAAAGTTACGCCCTTTCCCTTGGCGAAGGCCACGGCGTTATTATCGAGTTGGACCCACATCTTGCCGAACTTTTCGATATACTCCTCGTTGATCTTTTCTATTGCCTTCTGATCGGCAGGGGATATGGCGTTCCATTTAGCCTTGTTCATAATAGCGTACATGGATGTCATATAGGACATGCCGTAATCCTCGATTACCGTCTTGACGACCTCGCCTATTTTGAACCCCTGGAGAGCTTCCAAGGGGAAAAGGCACCCGTCCACGAGACCTCTCGAAAGGCCGTCGTAGGTTTCGGTAACCGGCATGGTTACGGGAGATGCGCCGAGGTTTCTCACTATGTCGACGTTTTCCGCATTGGCCTTTATCCTGAGTCCTTTTACCTCGGCAATCGATTTGACCGGTTTCTTTGTAAAAATGAAACCGGGGGCGGCGCCGTGGAGAAACAGAACATGCACGTCATCGAATTCTTTAGGTCTGAATTTCTTGTAATATGCGTTGGCCAGACTGGTTGCCTGATAACCGCTCCTGTATCCCAGCGGCTGCTGCAAAACCTCGGAAAGCGGAAGCCTGCCCGGTGAATATGCCAGGAGGTTCGTGCCGACATCGACGACGCCCTTTGCCGTGTTGTCGTAGACCTGCATCGGCGGCGAAAGCGTGTTGCTCGCGAATACGGTGACGGTAATCCTTCCAGCGGTTGCCTTCTCGACATCCTTGCCCCACTGATCGAACAGTTTCGTCAGCGCGTGCTGGGGCGGCCACATGACCGAAAGTCTCAGCTTCATCGCCTTCTCTTGCGCCTGAGCCGATACGGGGATGAGAGAAAAGGCAAAAAAGCCAAGCACCAGACAGCTAAAAATCAACATCTTCTTCATAGCTTTACCTCCTGACTGTGTTTTGTGGCGCGGGGTATTGAGTCGGCGCAACGCCCGGCTCCCTCCCACAATGAACTTTCCTTCCTTCACGATCCGCAAAGTAGGTAACGAGCATGAAGTACCCCTTGGATATTCTCACCTTTTATATTGCCATAAAACAAGTCTAATTGCTAACTAGTCTTTCTCGTCGCCGATATGTCAAGGATCAAAGCCCGGCCGCAGAGGGACGCCTGCCGCATTCTGACGGTAATGCGCCATTACGTCTTAAGGGCAGAAAGGATAGCGGGACTTCGACCGGAAGGTTCAAGAATGTGGCGGACCCCCGACATATTTTCTTGAATTCCGCCTGCTCTTACTATACTCTAACAGCAACATCGCCGGAGAAGGGTGCGAGAGACAGGTTCAGATGAGATTATGTAAGGCCTTACTACTTCTTCTGGTCATCGGCACCGGGGCAGGCTGCAGCGGTGGCGGCGGAGGCGGAGGCGGGTCGAACGGCAGCCCTCCCACTCCCGCCTGCATTGCGGGGGTTAGCACCTCAAACACATCCAACACATCCCCCACGCCTGCTTCAGGCGATAACGTCGTCAGGGTTACGGTTAACGGCGACCTCTGCTCAGCCGGCTCTTATCTGAACAAACCGTGCGTCCAGGTGACCGTCTGCACGCCCGGTAGTACATTGAATTGCCAGACGATAAGCGACATCTTACTGGACACGGGAAGCTACGGGCTCCGCATATTCAAGCAGCTTCTGACAATGCCTCTCAACCAAGTAGTGAGCGGCTCTGGCTCGCTTGGCGAGTGCGTCACTTTTGGAGATAACTCCTCCACATGGGGACCGGTACAGAGGGCAGATATCATGCTCGGGAACGAACGTGCCAACAACGTACCGATCCAGGTCATCGATGCAACGACCTTCTTCGCGTCTAATCTATCTGCCGTGTGTCCGGGCGCGGACCTTAGCCCGTACAACGACGGCGCCCGGAGCCCGGGCTACAGCGGCATCCTGGGCGTGGGCTCTTTTATCCAGGACTGCGGATCTTTTTGCACGACCTCCATCCCCACACCACCACTCTACTACACTTGTAGCGGAAGCAATTGCACGCCAACGACAGTACCCCTCGCCAACCAGGTCCAGAACCCGGTCGCCCTTCTGCCCAACGACAATAACGGCGTCGTGGTGCAGCTCCCGGCCGTCGGCCCGGACGGACAGCCGTCGGCAGACGGCTCCCTCTTGCTGGGCATCGGCACCCAGGCGAACAACATTCCGGTCAGCGTCGCCCCGTACCCGGTGGATAGTGGGGGAAACATCATCACGGTTTTCAATAACGCCCAATACACGGACAGCTTTTTAGATACAGGCTCTAACGGGCTGTTCTTTCCTCCCATCCCTTCGCTTCCGGCCTGCCAGGGGCAGTCTCAGGGCAATTACTGGTTCTGCCCATCGTCCCCTGTGTGCCTTTCCGCCTTAACCGAAGGAGCAACCGGGATGCCGACCAGTCAAGACACTTTCCAAATAGGTAACTTCTTCAATCTCCTAACGTCCAACCCCTCGAACCGCGTATTTCCCGACATCGGCGGAAATTACGTGACGTTCGACTGGGGGCTTCCCTTTTTCCTAGGCCGGAGCGTGTACATTGGCATCGAGGGGAAAGCCAGTCCATACTTGGGCACGGGCCCCTACTTCGCCTATTAGCCGCGGATCGTTTGCTTTCGCGCCTGTCTTACGCAGCCGCCCAAGACAAGCGCGTCTGGAAACCTGTTCTACCCTCCCAACATTAGAAATTAGAAAGTAATGGCCTTAGAGGAGGCGTCGGGGGTGGGTTGTCGAATCGTCCTGTGAAAGAGCGGCTTAGAAAACCTAGCGACGACGTCCGGAGGGGTAGAGAGCCACCCGGAGCGAAGGAACTGTGAAGGGCGCGGCTATCTCACGCGCCACAGTTCCTTCGCGTTGGGGGGATGGGGGGGAGCACCCGACGGACCAAAGGAGCGTAGGTTTTCTTACGGCTGAGGGAGACGATGAAGCAATCTGCACCCGGCGGCCCCTGGGGAGGGTTTCCTAATGCGCTTGCCCAGAACAGCCGCTCTGCGCCACTTGACAATAGTGTATACTTATATATACTCGGAAATACGGAAGTGATCTCATGGACAAGTGCGAGCCGATAGAAGAGGCACTGCACCAAGCGGAACAGCGGTACCGGCATATCTTTGAAAACGCCACCGAGGGAATATTCGAGGCCAGCATAGACGGCCGGTTCGTCAGCGCAAACCCCGCTCTCGCCCATCTTCACGGCTACAGTTCTCCTTCGGAATTGATCGCGGCTATCGACAACATCCGCGACCGGCTTTTCAGCGACCCCGACCGGCACCGGCAATTGATCAGCCTGCTAAAAAAATACGACGCCGTGCCCAACTTCGAGGCCCGGATGCGTCGAAAGGACGGAACCGAGCACTGGGTCAGCGTAAACGTCCGGGCTTTCAGGGATAGTGCCGGCAGGATACTCTTTTACGAAGGGACCATGACGGACATCACGACTCGCAAGGAGGCGGAACAGGCCCTTGCCGAAAGCGAGGAGCGGTACCGGACGGTTATCGAGCGTTCCAACGACGGCATAGCCATAACCCGCGGCGCCGTGCATGAATACGTGAACTCAAGGTTCGTCGAGATGTTCGGCTACGAGAGCGCTGAAAGCGTTATCGACAAACCGATCACAATGATAGTCCATCCCGACGACAGGCAGAGGGTTATGGAGATCCACAGTCGCAGGCTGAAAGGACAGCCTGTCCCCCAAAGGTACGAGTTCAAGGGGATCACGGCAACCGGCGGGACGATCTTTGTCGAAGTCTCGGCGGCGGGCATCACGTACGGAAACCGCCTGGTCACCCTCATTTTCTTGAGAGATGTGACGGAGCGAAAGCGGGCCGAGGAGGTTTTCCTCCAGTCCCACCGGGAATTGGAACGGTTGAACCGGGCGAAAACAAAGGCCGTAAATCACATCTCCCACGAGCTGAGGACGCCCCTTGCCGTGATACTGGGGAACGTACGGGTCCTCCGCCGCAAATTGGAAAACGCCGCGGCCGGTGAGGCACTCGATCCGATACTCAACGCTATGGAGCGGAATATAGAGCGCCTTTCGCGGATGCAACGGGAGGCCGACGAGATCCTGCGGACATCGCAGGAACTGGAGGCGGGAAGCCTTGCCGGGGAAATCGACCGGCTCAGGGAGCGGCTTGCGGATTTGGGGGAGATGCCTACCGAGACCGATGCGTGCCTGCAAGCTACGAGGAAATGGATAAGCGCCCATATGTCCCCCAGCACGGACGCCTTTCAGCCCCTCGACCTCTATCCCTTTTTGCAGCAGGCGGCAGAGAGGGCAAGGCAGGGTGCAGCCCATCGGAGCGTTGAGGTGAGGGTCGAAGGCATTGAAGGGACGGACATATTCATCCTCACCGATCCCGCCGTCTTCAGGGATGTTATGGACGGCCTACTTCGGAACGCCGTCGAAAATACCCCTGATGACGGGCTCGTAACGATCTCCGTGGAAGAGAGGGACGAGAACGTGCTCGTGCACGTAACCGACACGGGCACCGGCATCTCGGAAGAGAATCAGCAGTACATTTTTGACGGCCTTTTCCACCCGAAAGAAACGGAGCTTTACGCTTCCAAGCAGCCCTACGATTTCGACGCAGGCGGCAAGGGGCTCGACCTGCTCAGGATGAAGGTCTACTCCGAACGCTTCGGCTTTGCCCTATCCGTGAAGAGTACCCGTTGTCCCCACCTGCCGAGCGACGGGGACGTTTGCCCGGGCAGCACGGCCCGATGCGCCTACGATCAGGCTGCCGGCGATTGCCGAGAATCCGGCAGCACCTTCACGGTCTCCTTTATCAAGAATCCCGACAGATCCCGGACGCTCTGAGGGTTGAATCCCTTTCTAATTGTCTTAAAAAAATACCGGAACTTAACAATTTCATAAAACCGGCCGATAATAATCTCAAGCGGTATGAATACCCGCACACTTAGGGAGGTATTGCATGAGACTGATGAACATTAAGCAGATGAATCTGCGGGCAGTGAGCATTACCAACAGGCTTCGAATCGGTCTCGGCCTGATTATCCTTTTCATGGTGGTCCTCACCGTGACGGGCATCAAGGCACTGTCCACAATGCAAGATGATCTCGAGCGCATAGTGCAGGTCAACAACCGAAAGATAGCGTGCGCCGAGACAATAAGGAACGCTATAAACGACATCGACAAGACCCTTTTCGGCATAGCTCTGAACAAGGACGAGCAGACGACAAAGAAGGGGCTGGAAATAATAAAGGCCGACCGGTCAACATACGCCGCCTCGTTGTCGGAGCTCGAAAAGCTGGAGGCCACCAGAAAGGGAAAAGAAACCATTTCGACAATCAAGGAGAACTTCGACATCGCTCAGAATGCAAACGACAGGGCCTTGGAGCTCTTGTCTCAGGGCAACGAGCAGAACGCGACCAACACAATTGCGGCAAGCGCCGAGATCACGAAACTCCTTTCCGCGTCTTCCGACGAGATGGTGAAGTATCAGGATGAACAGGCGGCCCTGAACGCGAGGCAGGCAAGGGCGACCTTCGTGCGGACGCGGTATTATCTCGTCATATTGGGCGGCGCAGTCCTTGTATTCGCCCTCTTCCTCTCCTCTATTCTTGCGAAAAGCATCATAAACCCCCTGAGCGAAGCGGTTTCAGTAGCCCAGAAGATTGCAAAGGGCGACCTCACGGCCCGCATAGAAAACACGTCGACAGACGAGACGGGTCAGCTCCTGCAAGCTATGGCAGACATGGTTAAAGGCCTTCAGCGGCTTATCGGCGAGGTAAAGGCGGCGGCGAGCAACATGGCGGCGGCGAGTCAACAGCTGAAAGCGAGCTCCGAAATCATGTCGAAGGGAGCAGGGGAACAGGCAGGCAGAGCGTCACAGGTCGCAACGGCCTCGGTCGAAATGTCGCAGACTGTGCTCGATATCGCAAAGAATGCGTCCTCTATCGAGGCGTCGGCGACGAGCACGGCGAAACTGGCCAAAGACGGCGAGGGCGCCGTGGAAAGGTCGGTAGAAAAGATAAGGGCGATAGCGAAAACGCTGTCCGAATCGGCGCAGCTCATAAAGCTCCTCGGCGACCGGTCGAACCAGATAGGAGCGATCATCAACGTCATCAACGAGATAGCAGATCAGACGAACCTGCTTGCCCTGAATGCGGCTATCGAGGCGGCCCGTGCCGGCGACGCCGGAAGGGGGTTCGCGGTGGTCGCCGACGAAGTCAGGAAGCTCGCGGAAAGAACCGGTAACTCAACGTCCGAGATAGGCGGGATGATAAACGCTATCCAGGCAGAGGTCCGCCGGGCGGTTCTGTCCATGGACAACATCACCAAGGAAGTCAACGTAGGCGTGGACCTATCCAATGAAACGGGCGGCGTATTGCGAAACATCGTCCAAGCGGTGGACCAGCTTCACCTTATGGTTCAGCAGATAGCATCGGCAACGGAAGAGATGACATCTACATCGGATGAGATGAACAAGGACATAGAGGGGATTGCATCCGTTTCGAAAGAGACTTCGGGAAGTTTCGAGCACGTGTCGCAGGCGAGCCAGGAACTGGCAAAGCTCTCTCTCGAGCTGGAGAGGGTTGTGAGCGGGTTCACAGTGTAGTACTTTTCTACTGCTTCTTGTCCAGATCCTGGAGGCCTGCCTCCGAAAGCCTCTTCAATACGTCGCTCGACGCGCTTCTATCGACCTCGGTATAGAGGCGCCTCGCCTGCTCCTTCATGCCCTTCAAGACCGCGATCCTTGCAAGGTACAATTTAGCGATATCCCTCACGCCGCCCGAGCCCTCCCTGGCGGCCTTGGTGAAGCTCCCTTCCGATTTGGCCAGTCCGTCGCCTTTGGGATTGACCGTATATTCCTGAAAACTGCCCATGCCCTCGGAGAGCAGGTACTGGGCCTTCTCGTCCTTGTTTGCCCTGTAAAGGCCGTAGCCCCAACCGGAGGCCAAAACAGCGACCACAACCGCTGCGGCGATGATGCACCTTGCCTTGTTCTCTTTGATCCAGGCTATCGCCTGCTGCGCGAAGGCCTGAAGCACGTCCGGCTTTCTGATCTCATCCCTAATCTTTCTTTTAGCCATAAAATTATTCCACCACACCCGTCCGTCCATGTCAAGGTCCGAGCGGCTCCGTCCAGGGCGCAGCGACAAAGACGTATAGCTATGACTGATTTTCCCCTAACCTCGCCGCACTTACTGGTTGAAAAGAACTCAGGCATTTGTTATGCTGCGGCAAGAGGGGCTTATTGCGGATGGGATCTAAGAATGACGCATACAAAGTGGAGCTGACAGGGAAGGGCAAGCTCCAATTCTCTGAACTGGTGCTGGCCCGAGAGAAATTTCACCGGCGCTACCCAACCATATGGCACGTGCCTCTCGTGAAGAAGCAGACCCAGGTATTGGGACGGCTGCTGCGGGATGGCATGAGCGTCCTTGACGTGGGCGCCGGGTCCCGAGGGGCCGAGCACAGAATTAAGGGGCTCGGAATAAGTATCCGTTACAAGAGTATGGATGTGGATAAGAACTTGCAGCACGATTTTTACGATTTGGCTAACGTTGACGAAACTTTCGACGTGATCCTACTCTCGCAGGTAATCGAGCATATCACCCCCGCTGAAGGTTTCACCTTACTGACTACCCTGAGACATAAGTTGAGAAATGAGGGGTTCATCCTTGTTTCCACGCCCAATATCTTCCATCCCAATCGTTTCTTCACAACTGTAGACCACAAGTCCTTCTATGCCTATGATGAGCTTGCCGGAATCCTCGACACAGCGGAGTTCAAGGTGGACGGAATCTTCAGAATTTTCAATGACAGTTTTCTCCAGTACATCCTCAAGGCGTATGTATTCCATTTCTTGTTCCGTTTTCTGTCGATCGACTACGCTTATTCAATAGTCCTTGTGGCTCGAAAAGTGGCGTCACGGGCGGCGGACTGATCGGCCCCCATCGATCGTCAAAGGAAAGAGGAGTGTAGGATCGGGAGCGATGCCGTGCTCCGCAAGTGTCGAGGGTTGGCCGAGTATCGCGTCCCATATAGACTGTGGGATGCGGCTATCATATAAGAGCGTGTGTTCTCCGGTTTGG
>Ga0116115_1000505_pt1 | contig 21645 bp, 19 predicted proteins | sample June2015DPH_10_1_2_FD_89789 | JGI IMG/M metagenome (GOLD analysis project Ga0116115, IMG submission 89789) | Peatland microbial communities from SPRUCE experiment site at the Marcell Experimental Forest, Minnesota, USA - June2015DPH_10_100 | ecosystem: Environmental > Terrestrial > Soil >... | reverse complement strand
TTGAGATCTGGTTGGGTGAGGAGCCAGCGAGCCTGAAGTCCCGGAAGAGCGGATGATGGCGGATTGTCAGTAGCTTTGAGGTCGACGCCCAACTGCTGGGCACATTGAGTGAGGCGCTCTTCGGCTTGGGCGAAGGCAGCAGTGATCCGGCGGTTCCGTTCCGCGTCAGAGATGTGACTGTGAAAAGGATTGGCGCGCAGAACGAAATCGGTGGAGGCAAGAAGCTGGCGGGAGTTCGCATCCACGGGATTGGCGTTCACTGCCATGCGCAGATAACGCTGAGCAACGGTGTAGTTGCCGGAGCGATACGCGGTTTGGCCAGCTCCGGCCAGAGCAGCCGAGTTGGATGGATCGAGCCGGAGCACTTCTTCAAACTGGGCGAGTGCGCCGGAGTAGTCCTGGACCTGCGCGAAAAGTTGCGCAGCCTGGAGATGTGCGTTGGGATCAGGAGGCAATGCTGCGGCGAGGGCGATGAGCTCCGAGTCGGCTTGGGCACGAGCGTTCTTCCAGAGCAAGAACTGAATGAGTTCAATGCGGGCCCGGTCGCGGTTGGCGTCTGGGTCGGAGGTCCAGACTCCGTACATGGCATTGTGGTAATAACGAGTAGCGTCTTCGATGTTACCGCGATGGGCGGCGACGCGGGCAAGAGCGAGATTGACGGCAGCATCCTGCGGAGAACGCTGCCACAGGGCGACGAGGTAGGATTCGGCTTCGTCCAGACGTTGAGGGTCATTGCTGTCACGCAGGGCGCGGGCCAGGCTGAGTTGATATTGGGAATTGGTGGAATCACAGGTGAGGGCGGCGCGGAATGCGGCGATGGCGCCGTCGTAGCGGCTGGCTTGGATCTCGGTCAGACCCTGTGCGTATAGTTTGCGACCTCGTGCCTGTTGATTCGCCGTATAGCGGGAGACGAGATGGCTTACCGCGGCAAATCCTGTGGCTGCGGCGAGAGTAAGGACGAGAAGAATCATGGGCGCGGAACGCGGAACCAGTTTGGGGACCTTCCACGACATATCTCGTATCACGATATCATCTGGATGGCGGACATGGATGACGCGCAGCGCCCATTCCTAGGTGGTGGTGCCAGAAACGGTACCACTACCCACGCGTACAAAGGTAGCCTGAATTGGCTTCGATTCAGGTAAGATACTCGGTCTGTTAGGCCTCCGAAGAATGAATCGCGAATATCATAAGGGATACAGCCAAGAACTGAATCGGGATATGGATGCCCTGGTTTTTGGGCATGCCGGCACTCCGCTGTTGGTGTTTCCGACCTCCATGGGGAAGTTTTTCGAGTATGAAGACCGGGGAATGATCGGTGTATTAGCCCCGAAAATCGAGCGCGGCGAGTTGCAAGTGTTTTGTCCAGACGCCGTTGATACCGAGAGTTGGTACAACAAGGGAGTGCATCCCAAGGTTCGAGTGCTGAGGCATCTTCAGTACGAGCGGTACATTCTGCATGAGTTCGTGCCGTTTGTGCGCTGGAAAAATCAGACGCCGCGACTAGCGGTGACCGGGTGCAGCTTTGGTGCTTACCACGCGGTGAATTTTTCCCTGAAGCATCCGGATGTGGTGACGCATTGCGTGAGCATGAGCGGGGCGTTTGATATCCACCAATTTCTGGATGGTTATTACGACGACGATTGCTACTTCAACTGCCCGCCGGATTATCTGCCGAATCAGAATGATGACTGGTTCCTGAGCCGCTACCGGCAGATGGAAATCGTGCTGGGGTCGGCGGATTGGGATATGTGTCTGGACCAAAACGTGAAGCTGTCGGCGATTCTCAATGGCAAGGCGGTTCCGCACTGGCTGGATATTTACGGGGATAATTCGAGGCATGATTGGCCACTTTGGTTGAGGATGGCGGAGAAGCATTTCTAGAGCAGTCGTTGGTCGCTGGTCGATGGTCGTTGGCTCACGGGTGCGCCGGGTAGAACGCATCGCGACGAAGTTAGCGTGATTTTAGAGGGTAGGGATCCTGCGACTCCGTAAGTGCTTCGCTTCGCGGAGCACTTACTTCGCTCAGGATGACAGATTAGAAATGGAGACTGAGTCGTGAAAAAGATTGGGATTTTGTTTGGGATGGAGAATACATTTCCACTAGCAGTGGTGGAGAAGATCAACGCGATGAAGGTTGACGGCGTGACGGCGGAGTTTGTGCAGGTGGGCGGAGTGCGCATGGATGAGCCCAAGAAATATGACGTGATCATTGACCGGATCTCGCAGGATATTCCGTTTTATCGCGCTTATCTGAAAAACGCGGCGCTGCATGGGACGATTGTGGTGAACAATCCGTTCTGGTGGACGGCTGATGACAAATTTTTTAATTACGCGCTGGCACACAAGCTGGGTGTGGCCATTCCTCCGACGGTGATTCTGCCGCACAACAAGCATCCTGAAGGTACGACGGACCGGTCGATGCGGAACCTGATTTATCCGCTGAACTGGCAGGAACTGTTCGATTATGTCGGCTTCCCTGCCTTCCTGAAACCTTATTCTGGAGGAGGATGGAAGCATGTCTATCCCGTGCATTCACCGGAGGAGTTTTTCGAGCACTATAACCAGACGGGCGATTTGTGCATGACGCTGCAGCATGGCGTGGTGTTTGAAGAGTATTACCGGTGCTACGTGGTGGGGCAGGAAAAAGTGCACATCATGAAATACGATCCCAGGTTGCCGCATCATGAGCGGTATGTGAAGGGGAATCCGCCGCCCTCGTCGGCGGCGCTGAAAGAGCGCATTGAGAGAGACGCGCTGACGTTGTGCCAGGTGCTGGGGTATGACCTGAACACGGTGGAGTTTGCGGTGGAAGGCGGAGTGCCTTACGCGATTGATTTTCTCAATCCGGCACCAGATGCGGAGATTACGTCGGTGGGGCAGGAGAACTTTGACTGGATTGTGAACGCGGTGGCGGAGATGGCGGTAAAGATGGCCATGACTGGAGAGGATCCCGCGAAGGAGTTGCGGTGGGCGACGTTCCTGGCGGGAAAGCCTCCGGCAGAGAAATCCGCGCGTAAGGGCGAGCCGAAGTGGGTGGCGGAGCGGAAACGGGGCAAGGCGAGGAAGTAGGGCTACAACAGCGCGGCCGTTTGACATGAGAATTCCTAGAAGGCCGGTTGCACTGCTCGTGGGCAGGGATCCTTCGACTGCGTGGATGGTACGCTTCGCGTACCATCCACTTCGCTCGGGATGACAGAGCTTAGGTGGGGGAAGGATTAAGTGGACGAACTGAAGAAGAAACGCTTCCTGTGGGGCGTGGTGCTGGCGTGGGCACCGTGGGTTCCTATCCTGGTTGGCCTCGGCCACACGCTCCTAGGCATCTCAACCGCGAAGGCAACCGGGCTTGTCGCAGTGGCTGGCGGTCTCACTGAGATATTCGTTGTTTGGGGCATCGGCGCGATCCTGATCGGCCAAGTGGCCGCGATCATCTTACTGTTTCTGGCATTTTCGAACGGACATTGGATTCGCAGCTTATTTTCCATCCTGTCGATTTGCTTGAGTGCATTGATGCTCGCTCTTGTAGGTCTTTTCCTGTGGTTGTCCTGGTTTCAAGCGCACCACAGATTCTGAGTAGCACCCTTGGCGTGGTTGTTATAATGGTGAGGCCTGAATTTGCCCCCTTTCGCAAGAAGCGCGAAAACACGGGGCATCCAGATTTGTTCCCACACAGCGGCATCCAATGAAACCAACATTTACCATCGGGATCGAAGAGGAATATCAGACGATAGATCCTGAGACGCGGGATCTGCGGTCGCACATCCACGCCGAAATCCTGGAGAAGGGGAGGTTGCTACTGCAGGAACGCGTGAAGGCGGAGATGCATCAGTCGGTGGTGGAGGTGGGTACCGGGGTTTGTAAAAACATCAAGGAAGCCAAGGCGGAAGTGAAGATGCTGCGGCGCGATATCATCCGGCTGGCCAAGGAGAATGGGCTGCGGCTGGCGTCGGTAGCGACGCACCCGTTTTCGGATTGGCGCACACAGGAAATCAATCCTGACGACCGCTACAAGAATATTGTCGAAGACATGCAGTTGGTGGCTCGGGCAAACCTGATTTTCGGGTTGCATGTGCATATCGGAATCGAGGATCGCGAGACGGCGATCCACATGATGAATCATGCCCGGTATTTTCTGCCGCACCTGCTGGCGCTATCGACGAATTCCCCGTTCTGGCTCGGAATGAATACGGGATTGAAGTCCTATCGCTGCAAAGTGTTTGACAAGTTTCCGCGGACCAATATTCCGGATTATTTTCCGAGTTGGGGCGAGTACGAAAACTTCATCAAGCTGCTGATCAAAACGAATTGCATCGACAACGCGAAGAAAATCTGGTGGGACATCCGGCCGCATCCGTTCTTCAATACGATCGAATTCCGGGTATGCGATATTCCCATGCGTGCCGACGAGACGATCGCGCTGGCAGCGTTGATTCAAGCCACGGTGGCGAAACTGTATAAGCTGCATACAGCGAATCAGGGATTTCGCCTGTATCGCCGGGCGCTGATCATGGAGAACAAGTGGCGGGCATCGCGCTACGGCATGGATGGAAAGCTGATCGATTTCGGCAAGCAGACGGAAGTACCGGCCCGGGATTTGATCCGCGAATACTTGGATTTCGTGGACGATGTGGTGGATGAATTGGATTCGCGCGAAGAACTGAGCTACATCCATACCATGCTGGAAGAAGGCAGCGGCGCGGACCGGCAGTTGCGCGTGTACCAGGAAACTGGCGATTTGAAGAAAGTTGTCGATTACATCATTGAAGAGACGGAGGCAGGCTTGACGGAAGTTGAGCCGGCTTCCGCGAGAAAAGTAGGTTAATGACCATTCCAACAGATACAACCATCGCCCCGGGCCTTCGTGAAAACGGCGGAGGATGGGGAAACCGAAAGCCAATTCCTGTAGACCCTGAATACCTACCTGGCGCGCGCAATGCCGTCGATGTTTGTCTGCGCGTTCAACCGGATGAGAAAGTCTGCGTGATCACCGACGAGGCCACGCTGGAGATTGCGGCGGCGATTGTAAAGGAACTGGAGAGGCTTGGCTCGCCGTACCACATTTGGGTGCTGGAAGAGCTGGCGGAACGGCCGTTGAAGGATTTGCCGCCGGAGATTCTCGCGGATCTGGAGACCAGCCAGGTCTCAATTTTTGCTGTGTGGATCCAGCGGAATGAATTGCGCTCGCGAATGCAGATGACGGATGTGGTAAATCAAAAGAAGATCCGGCATGCGCACATGGTGAACATCAACCGTCAGATCATGATGGAAGGGATGCGCGCGGATTTTCTGAAGGTGGACCGACTGAGTGCAAAAGTAATCGCAATGGTGCGCAAGGCACAACGGGTGCGAGCGACCACGGCGGCGGGAACGGACTTAACGGCCGATTTGAATCCTAATTACCGTTGGTTGAAGACCAGCGGGATTATCACTCCAGAGAAATGGGGGAACCTGCCGGGGGGAGAAATCTTTACGACTCCGGGCGAGGTGAATGGGACTTTCGTGATCGACGGCGTAGTTGGCGATTATCTGTGCACAAAATTTGGAAATCTGCAGGGCACGCCGCTGACGATTCACGTGAAGAAAAACCGGCTGACGGAAGCACACTCAGAAAACCGCGAACTGGAAGATGACTTCTGGAAGTACACGCACACCGATGAAAACAGTGACCGCGTGGGCGAGTTTGCCATTGGGACCAACATTGATCTAAAGGAAGTGATTGGGCAGATTCTGCAGGATGAGAAGTACCCCGGAGTGCATATTGCGTTTGGAAATCCCTATGGAGCGCACACGGGAGCGGAATGGGATTCCACCACGCATATTGATGTAGTAGGGCGGAAGTTCAACATTTGGGTGGACGACGAGCAGATCATGCAGGATGGGAAGTTCTTGGTAGAAGCGTAAGACGATCGTTCGTGCGGCGAACTCCTTTCCAGGCCACGGGAACTGTAGCTATAGGTATCCTTCGACTTCGTGGGCGCCTTGCTCCGCTCGGGATGAATATTTTCAAGATAGACTTCTGGGATCATGATTCCCACCCTGCGAAAGCAGTTTAACGCCAGATTCACTCCAGAAAAATATCAGGCCTTTCTGCGGCGGATTGAGGACGCCTGCGGAACGCGCGTGCAATTCCGTCTATCGGAGACTCCATGTTTTTTTCCTAAGAGCTTATTGGAACGGATGGCAGACGATGGGAAAGAACTGATCCGGCAACTGGTGGAGAGTCCGGAGTATTACGCGAGGTCAGAGGCTTCGATTCCGTCGGAATTCCGGGTTCCAAATGAGCCGGCCCGCCCGCTGTTCGTGCAGGTAGATTTTGGATTGGTCCGCGATGTGCGCGGCGAGTTGCAGCCGAAGCTGGTGGAGTTGCAGGCCTTCCCTTCCCTGTATGCATATCAAGTGACGCTGGCGCAAAGCTACATCGACGTGTTCGGACTGGATCGATTTGAAGGTGGTGAGCAACTGCGGTTCTTCTTGAGCGGCCTCAACGAAAAGTCTTACCGTGAACTCTTGCGGCGGGCGATTGTCGGCACTCATGACCCGGAGAACGTGATCCTGATGGAGATTCATCCAGACGCGCAGAAAACGCTGCCGGATTTTCTGCTAACGGAGAAGATGCTGGGCGTCAGGACAGTCGATATCGAGGCGATCAGGAAGCATGGGTCGCAGCTCTACTACAAGCGGAACGGGGGACGAGTTCCAATACGGAGGATCTATAACCGGGCAATCGTAGACGAATTACAGCGCAAGCAGGTGAAGCTGGGGTTCGATTGGCGAGATGATCTTGGCGTGGAATGGGCGGGGCATCCGAACTGGTATTTCCGCATCAGCAAGTTTTCCATTCCGTATCTGCGGCACGAATCAGTACCCAAAACGTGGTTTCTGGACAAGTTGGACCAGATCCCCGACGATCTGCAGAACTTCGCGTTGAAACCTCTTTATTCTTTCGCCGGGCTGGGCGTAGTGATTGCGCCGAAAAAAGAAGATATCGAAGCGATTCCGGCGGAGAAGCGGGCAGATTATATTCTGCAAGAACGGTTGCGCTTTGAACCGGTGATCGAGACTCCGTTTGGCGGGACGAAGGCGGAGGTGCGGGTGATGTATATATGGCAGGAGCAGTTGCAGGCCGTGCTGACCATCATCCGCATGGGGCGTGGTTTAATGATGGGCGTGGACCAGAACAAGAATATGGAATGGGTGGGAGCATCGGCGGCGCTGTACGGGGGAAAGTAGGTCGGAGGGGCAGTGGAGTCTCCTCCGGGGCAAGGAATGGCGCAGGCGAGTTGCAAAGGTCCCCATCGGCTTCGCTCAGGGCACGCTTTCGCTTCGCTAAGGATGACAGGGCCATTGGTAGTTCCCTAGCCGATTCGTTTCACGACGCAGGTCTCGAGTTCCCGGCCATTGGGGCGGCGAAGAAAAAGTCGATCGCCTTCCAATCGAACCGGAACGCGATCCCCAGCTTTCCATTCCCCGGGTAGATAGCCGCCAGCAGCGGCAACGTCGTACTCCCCTGTGTACACCACGCCTTCGACATTAATTACGACCGCAGGGCGAGAAAAGTGCGAGGCAGTTTCGCGCATAATTTCGGCTTCCGCCTGGCGCCAGTTTTCAACGTCGTGACCCTCCACCGCTCCGCTTCGCCGATACAGTTCCGCGGCTCGGGTACGGATAGCCTCTTGCAACTCAGGAGAAGAATTCTTGAATTTTTGCCCCATAGGACGTAGCCCTGTTTTATTGCGTTTGCTAGATTCATAGTAGTCGCAGCCGATGCTGTCCGGCACAATACCAGCTCACAAAGGGGCGTACCGGTTGTCACTTCGGGAAACGAAAGCGGCGTCACCAGGCTGCTTGGACCCGGCGCTTTCTGCATCTAATCTGTCGAGGAAGGCTCCAGTTGACCCAGATCAGGGGCGGGGCCTAACATTACCGCGGTCGGGAGTGTCGTCTTTTCATGATAGGCCAGACAGTGTCCCACTATCGCATCCTGGGTAAGCTCGGGGGCGGTGGTATGGGCGTGGTGTACGAGGCCGAGGACCTGAAGCTCGGACGGCACGTCGCGCTGAAGTTCATACCGGAAAATCTTACAGGCGACCCCAAATCGCTGGAACGTTTCGAGCGGGAAGCGCGGGCGGCATCGCTGCTGAATCACCCGAACATCTGCACCATCCACGGCATTGAAGATAACAACGGGCATCCGTTCATCGTGATGGAGAAGCTGGAGGGCGAAAGCCTGAAGCAATGCATTTCCGGACATGCGGTGGAGACGGAGAAGCTGCTTGATATCAGCATCCAGGTGGCGGACGCGCTGGCAGCGTCCCATGCCAAGGGGATCGTGCATCGCGATATCAAGCCGGCGAACATCTTCCTGACTCCAAGCGGGCAGGTGAAGGTGTTGGATTTCGGGCTGGCCAAGCTGTTGCATAACGTTGGGACCGACAGCGACGGCGCGCTGGCTGACAATTCGCTGACGGCTGTAGGGGTGATTCCCGGGACGGCGGTCTACATGTCACCGGAGCAGGCGCGGAGCGAGGAAATTGATTTCCGCAGCGACCTGTTTTCGTTTGGCGTGGTGATGTACGAGATGTCGACGGGAAAAAAGCCGTTCTCGGGCAAGAATTCCCTAATGACGTTGGATGCGGTATTGCACGAGAAGCCAGTTCCGCCGGGAGAGTTGAATCCGAAGGTTCCGGTGGAACTGGAAGGCATCATCGGCAAGGCGATGGAGAAAGACCGCAAGGAGCGGTACCAAAGCGCCACGCAGATGAAGGCGGACCTGCAGCAACTGAAGCGTGAGAACGAGTCCGGGCAGATGAGGAGTGGGCTGCATTCCGCGAAGCTCCGGATTGCGAGCAAGACATTTGGCCGAACCGGCAGCCGGTGGCAGTTCTGGCTGCTGCTCGGAAGTCTGGCGATGCTGGCCACGGTATTGGCAGCGGTGGGCGCTTACTGGCTGAAGCACCGGGAAGTGGCAAACGCAGAGCAGAAGAATGCGATCGCGGTGTTGCCGCTGCAGAACATGAACGGAGACTTCACAGTGGATTACCTCCGCTTCGCGCTAGCGGACGAGCTAACCAGTGTGCTGAGTTATTCCCGGTCCCTGGAAGTGCGGCCGTCGTCTGTCACGCGGAGGTATGTGGAGCAGGAGTTGGATCCGCACAAGATTGGGCAGGAATTGCACGTGGGCAGGTTGCTGACCGGGCACTTCATGCGGCAAGGAGAGCAACTGACCGTCACGCTGGAAGCGATTGACGTAGGCAGCGACCGGCTGCTATGGCAAGGGAGCGCGACAGCGTCGGTGAACGATTTGATTTCTATGCAGTCGCAATTGAGCACACAGGTGCAGCAAGGGCTGTTGCCCGCGCTGGGCGTTGCGGCCGGCACATTGAGCGCGGCATCGCGTCCGAAGAGTCAGGAGGCTTACGACCTCTACTTGCACAGTCTGGCTCTGCCCCATGATCCTGCGCCGAACAAAGATGCGATTGCGGTACTGGAGCACGTTGTAGGAGAGGATCCCAGCTATGCGCCAGGATGGGAAGCGCTGGGGCTCAGGTACTACTACGATTCTGTTTATGGCGGAGGCGGAGAGGCGATGTTCCAGCGATCGAATTCCGCCTACGAGCGAGCGCTCGCACTGGATCCAAACCGGGTAATGGCGGCAAGTAATCTGATTACGGCTCGCGTGGAACGGGGCGAACTGGGACGCGCTTACGACGCGGCGACGGATCTGGTGCGGCGAAGGCCACAGAGCGGCGATGCGCATTTCGCACTCAGCTATGTTTTGCGTTACGCGGGTATGCAGGAGCACGCGACACAGGAGTGCAACACCGCCCGGTCGCTGGATCCAGGGAACTTTAATTTCCGGTCGTGCGCCTGGGCATTCATGGAACTGGGCCAGACGGAGCGCGCTATGGATTTCGTGCATTTGGATGCAGGCTCGGAGTGGGCAGCGTGGGCTACCCCCTACGTTTATCTCACTGCAGGAAATGTGGCGCAGGCACGGGAGGCAGTCAAGAGTGTGGCGAAGTCTCCGACCTACCACCGGGACCTGCTGATTGCCTGCACGCAGGCGCAACGGCCAGCCGACATGGACAGGATTGTACGGGAAGAAGAATCGTCGGTGATGACGGAACCGGATCCGGAGGAGTGGTATCACGTCGGAGCGCTGATGGCGTATTGCGGCCAGAAAGAAGCCGCTTTGCGATTGCTGAAGGCAGCAGTGCAACAGAATTATTGCGCATACTCGGCGCTGCTGGAAGATCCGCTCTTGAAGGACTTGCGTAAGGAAACGGCTTTCAATGAAGTGTTGACGGCGGCAAGCACGTGTCAGGAGACGCTCAAGGAAGGGCGCGTGCAGTGAGATGGGCCCCGTTTTCTGGTTTGTAGTGTTTTTTGGAGTGCACAGGGAAAGAATTTGCGTCGGAGCGGGTTTAGGCCCCATCCTTGTAGGGTGAACTTCTTAGGACGCAACCACCTCTCTCGCAGCTCGCGGCGCCCAGTTCAGCCCTTAGTTCGAACCGCAGTCGTCAGAACCTTTTTTATAATCCCGCTGTTGCTGATTTCTGTTCTGCTGCTGGCTTCGCAGCAGGGGCCCGGACAGAGCTCGGCTCATCCGGCGGCGACGGCAGCAAACGCAAGAAATCCTCAATCGCAGGTAACAAACTTCCCTCAGCTTCCGTACCAGGGAACTCCTCCCGAACTCCCACAAGATCAGAGAATGCCCGGCTTGCGGCTCATGCTGCGGCGTCTGGGCACGACGGCGGCTCTGATGCAGACCGTGGCGCATCCGGACGATGAAGACGGGGGAATGCTGACGCTCGAATCTCGCGGGCGAGGTGACAGCGTTTTGTTGATGACGCTCAACCGCGGCGAAGGCGGGCAGAATAAAGTCGGCAGTAATCTATCGGATGTGCTGGGCGTGCTACGCACGCTTGAACTGCTTGCGGCGGACGAGTATTACGGGGTACAGGAACGGTTTTCGCGTGTGGCTGACTTCGGTTTCTCGAAAAGTGCAGATGAGACTTTCGCCAAGTGGGGCGGACACGATATCGCTCTGGCCGATATGGTGCGGGTGATTCGGAAGTTTCGTCCGGATGTTCTGGTGGCGCGTTTTTCTGGAACGGACCGGGATGGACATGGGCACCACCAGGCCTCGAGCATCCTGACGCAAGAGGCGTTCCGGGCTGCGGCCGATCCGAAGCGATTTCCCGAGCAGATTGCACAGGGGCTCCAGCCCTGGCAGGCCAAGAAGCTCTACATCGGCAACGTGTGCGGCTTTGGAGCGATGACCTGTCCGGATGCAAACTGGACGGTAAAACTGAACACGGGTGAGCCGAGCCCGGACTTGGGAGGGTCGTTTGTGCAGTTCGCTATGCAGGGATTGCGGCATCAACTGTCGCAGGGGGCGGCGAACTGGAACGTCGAGGCTGGAGACCGGTTCACTTTTTACAAGCTGGTGGATTCGGTAGAGCCTGCGAAGCTGGATAAGGATGGGCACGAAAAAGACTTCTTCAATGGGATTGATACGAGCTTGCCGGGACTCACTGCGAGATTGGGGATAGAAGAATCGAAGCTTCCCCAGCTGCGGCGCGAATTGAGGGAAATTGCGAACAACGTTGCACGAGCCGGTGAGAGTGCGAAAACAAATGATCCGTCGGCGGCCGCAAAGCCTCTCATGGAAGTCGTAGCCGAACTAAGGCAGGCGTACAGCGAAGTCAACCACGCCGATGTGGACACCGGCGTTCGGTCCGATCTGCTGGCGCGACTGGAAGAGAAGAGTGAGCAGGCAGAAACGGCGCTGAACGAAGCTCTCGACGTAAGGCTGGAAGCGACGGTGGTTTCTCGCGTGGGGTCAAACGGTGAAGCAGTGAAGGAGGCTGCGAAAAAAGAGGCGGATGCGGTGACGACAGTCTCGCCGGGGCAGGAGTTTCTAGTCGCGGTAGATTTTCATAATGGATCGAAAAACCGACTGTTGGTTGATGGATTGAAGTTGGAGGTGCCGAAGGGATGGGACACGATCTCTGACAAGACGAGGCAAGTTGCGATCAATGCTGGAGGGAACGTTGATGTAGTTTTTCGATTGAGGGTGCCGAAAGACGTGGAGTACACCAGACCGTACTGGCACCGCGACAATCCGGAGGCGGAGAGCCTTAATCACATCGACAACGAAAAATATGCGACGTTGCCGTTTCCGCCGCCGGTGCTGCAAGCGCGAGTAGAGTATTCGGTTGCGAACGCGAACGGCGCTCAAGGAAAGAACGGCATTGGGGCGACCGTGGTAGCAACGTTCAAGAACGATGCCGGGACGGAACGGGCCCGTCCGCTGGCCGTTGTCCCGGCGTTTTCAGTCGCTCTGGAACCGGGAACGCAGGTGATCTCGACACACAACGGCTCGAACTCGACGGTGACGGTGGGCGTGACTAGCAATCTGAGCCGTGAGACTCGAGGCATGTTGCGATTGGAGTTGCCAGCGGGTTGGCGTTCGGAGCCGCCGCAATCAGCAGTGGAGTTCACGCGGCGCGGGGAGAAGCAGGATTTCCAGTTTAAGGTTTTCCCCGCCGGCCTGCAGGAAAATCGAGCGCAGGTGCGCGCTGTGCTGGAGGCGAACGACGAGAAGTTCAGTGAAGGCTACACGCTGGTGACTCGTGAAGACCTGGGCAGCTTCTACTATTATCAGCCTGCGGTGCAGCGGGTCAGCATTGTGGAGGTGAAGGCGCCGCATGATTTGAAGATCGGCTATATCATGGGCGCGGGCGACGATATTCCTACCGTGTTGCAGCAGGTGGGAATGGACGTAACGTTGATTTCACCGGAGAAACTCGCGAGCGAGGACCCCTCGGCTTCGCTCGGGGCAAGCCTGAGCGCGTATGGAACGATCGTGCTGGGCATACGCGCCTACGACACGCAGAAGGATGTGGTCGCGAATAATAAGAAGCTGCTCGATTATGTTGCGGCTGGCGGAACGCTGGTGGTTCAATACAATACCGGCGTCGGAGATTTTAATAGCGGGCATTTCACGCCGTATCCAGCAGAACTGAGCCGCGCGCGAGTTTCGGTGGAGGAAGCTCCGGTGGAGATTCTGGCCCCTGGCGATGAGGTGTTTCACTATCCGAATGAAATCACGGGCCGCGATTTTGACGGGTGGGTACAAGAGCGCGGGCTCTACTTCATGGACAAGTGGGATGATCATTTCAAGCCGCTTCTGGCTTGCCATGATCCGGGCGAAGCAGAGCAGAAGGGCGGGCTCCTGCAGGCGAAGTACGGCAAGGGAACGTACATCTACACCGGATACGCCTTCTTCAGGCAGCTGCCGGCGGGAGTTCCGGGCGCGGTGCGGTTGTATGTAAATCTGTTGAGCGCGGGGCATAAGAAGCAGTAGCCAGTTGCCAACGACCAGTTGTGGTTTTAGGGAAGGACAAACGACAAATAATGCACGCCATTCGTATTCATTCCTATGGCAATCCGGATGTCATGCAGTGGGAAGAACTTCCGGTGCCAACTCCCGGTCTGGGACAAGTGTTGGTACGAGTCGAGGCGGCGAGCGTTAACTTTCTTGATGTTCAGAAACGACGTGGTGAACTTGTCGGGCAGGCGTTTTACCGGCGTGGCCGGACCGGGGAACCGGACCTGCCGGCGACTCTAGGCAGCCAGGGAGTTGGGGTCGTCGTGGAGCTCGGTCCCGAAGTTCGCAATATCAAAGTGGGAGATCGCGTCGTTTTCGCAGGAGATTCATACGCGACGCATGCTCTCGCTCCGGGGTCATGGCTGATTCCGGTCCCCGACGGGATCGGGATCGAGCAAGCGGCCGCGGGAATGAATCAGGGATTCCTGGCTTACGCGTTTACACATTTCGCCTACCCGGTAAAGCAAGGAGACTGGTGCCTGATCCAGGCGGCAGCGGGAGGGATCGGGCTTCTACTTTGTCAGATGGTAAAGATGCGCGGGGGCCGGCTACTTGGCGTTACCTCGTCCAGGGAGAAAGCCCAATTTGTCAGAGACGCTGGCGCGGACGAGGTCATCATTTCCAAAGAGATTGATATTGCCAAGGAAGCGAGGCGGATCACGGAAGGCCGCGGAGTGAATGTTGTTTATGACGGCGTCGGTAAAGATACGTTTGAGGCCAGCCTCAATAGCATGGCTCCCGGGGGATATCTCGTGATCTACGGCCAGTCGAGCGGGTACGTGCCTCCGTTTGACCTTATGACCCTGCAGGAAAAAGGATCGCTGTTTCTTACTCGCACGAACGGAAGCCCTTATTTCAAGGAATACCCTCGCTATGTGGAGCAGCTTGTGGGCTGGGTAAAGGAGGGGAAACTTTCCATCCGGATTGATCGCACGTATCCTCTGGCGAACGCCGCTCAGGCACATGCGGCGTTTGAAAGGCGGCAGGTCAGCGGCAGGGTGTTGCTTCTTCCGTAGCTGCAGTGACGGTACCGAGCTTACCGAAAAAATGCAGTCTCCCTCTCAAAACGAATCGAGTTCGCCCGGCCTGATCCGCGGGATGGGGCTGGGGAGCGCGACCGCGCTCAACATGATCGACATGATCGGGGTGGGGCCGTTCATCACCATGCCGCTGGTGTTGAGCGCGATGGGTGGGCCACAGGCCATGTTGGGGTGGGTAGTGGGCGCATTGTTGGCCGTGTGCGACGGGCTGGTCTCTGCGGAGCTGGGAGCGGCGCTACCGGGATCGGGCGGCCCGTATCGCTATCTGAACGAGATTTATGGTCCGCGAAAATGGGGGCGGCTCATTTCGTTTCTGTTCATCTGGCAGCTTTCCTTCAGCGCGCCGCTTTCGATTGCCACGGGATGTATCGGGCTGGCAGGCTACGCTGCCTATTACTGGCCCGGCCTGGAGACGGTATACGCCGCACACAGCGCAGCGTTGCCCATCCCATGGGCTGGATCACTGCAGGTGAGCTGGGTTGTGACGCCCGGGACTGCGCTAGCGGTCGTCATCTGCTTCTTCACGGTGTTGCTGCTCTATCGGCAGATCACGGTGATTGGGCGCCTCTCGGAAGTATTGTGGCTGGGTGTGATGGGAACGATCGGATGGATTATTTTCGCCGGGCTTACGCACTTCAACGCGGCCCGGGCGTTCGATTTCCCGCCCGGCGCCTTCACTCTTTCGCGCGGATTCTTTACTGGGTTGGGCGGAGCCCTTCTGGTGGCTACCTATGATTACTGGGGCTACTACAATGTTTGTTACTTGGGTGATGAAATAAAAGATCCGACGCGGAACATTCCGCGGGCGTTGCTGCTTTCCATTCTGATCGTGGCCTGTCTATATCTAATGATGAACTTGTGCATTCTGGCGGTGGTTCCCTGGCGGGAGATGCTCCAGGCAGGACAGAGCAACAACGGATTGTACGTTGTGTCATTGTTTATGCAGAGGATTTATGGGCCGTGGGCAGCGCGGTTAGTGACGGGGCTTGTAATCGTGACCGCATTTGCATCGGTCTTCTCGCTAACGCTGGGCTATTCGAGGGTTCCGTATGCGGCTGCGCTGGATGGAAACTATTTCAAGGCGTTTGCCAAGGTGCATCCAGTGTACCGCTTCCCGCATGTTTCGCTACTATCACTCGGAGTGGTAGCGGCGGCGTTCTGCTTTCTGCGGCTGAGGGACGCGATCGCGGCGTTGGTGGTCATTCGCTTAATTCTGCAGTTTCTAGTACAGGCGATTGGGCTGATGGTGTTTCGAGTGACGCGGCCGGATGTGGTGCGTCCGTTCCGCATGTGGCTGTATCCGGTGCCGGCGCTCGTCGCGATTGCGGGATTTGTCTTTATTCTGTTCAATCGCGCGAACTGGCAGAAAGAAATACGGTATGCGGTGGTGATATTGCTTGCGGGCCTGGCGATTTATATGATCCGCGCCTGGAAAAGCCACCAGTGGCCATTCCAATTGCAATCAGAGGGGGAATAGTAATGATGAAGAATAAATTTGGCTGTCTTGCACTCTCAGTTCTGGCGCTGGCGGTCATCTGTACAGCCCAGGAAAACAAGATGAAGGATGAGCATCGGACCGTCACGCAGGTGTTGGACCGGAGCGTAACGAATGTCGAGCATGAGTTCACGTCGGCGGCGGAAGCCATGCCGGAAGACAAGTTCGGATTCGCGCCGACGAATGGTGAATTCAAAGGTGTGCGCAATTATGGCGAGCAGATAAAGCACGTGGCGGCGGTGAACTACATTTTTGGCGCGGCCATCTTGAGCGAAAAAGTTCCGGTGGACGTGGGCGATGAATCCGGACCGGCATCGGTCAAAACGAAAGCAGAGATCCTAAGTTACTTGAAGGACTCGTTTGCCTATGTACACAAGGCTGTTCAGACCGTGAACGAGAAGAATCTGGTGGAGCCGCTGAAGAGCCCGTTCGGAGAAGGGTCGGTGACGCGGTTGGGACTGGCAACGAGTGTTGCAGCGCACGGTTTCGACCACTACGGGCAGATGGTGGAATATCTGCGCATGAACGGCATCATACCACCGGCGAGTCGTTAAGTCGTCGCGCTTTGATTAGCTGCGCCGGGGGCTATCGTGTTGGGCTTCGAAGAAGTTGGCCAGATGTCGACGGAAGCTGAGGCCGGGTTCTTTGGCAACGCGGTCCGGATAGGAGTCGACAGCGCGAAGAAACTTCTGGATCTCCTCCGAGGCCTGCTCATTGCAGTGCAAGACGCTCTCACGCGGCTGGACGTAATGTTGCATCTTCGACTTCATCTCCACTCACTCCGAAAAGACTTGCCCAGCTTCTAAAAAAGCCGCGACCCGTATGGAATAAACACGCGCCGGACGGGTAAGTTTCAATTCGGGGGGAAGATCTAAAATATCCCGGATATCCAGCCCGGGAAATGGCACGTTCGTGCCCTGTTGGTCGTCAACTTTACCACAGGCGCAGCCGAATGCAAGGATGCTTGAGCAGTCGCTCGTTCACGGCTGAAATGCCGGACCGCGGAAGACTAGCCGCGCGCGCCGCGTGGGGTGATGGAGGCGAGAAGGAGCTCGGCGCGGAATCCCTTACCGGCAATATGGGAAGCGACAAGCTTTTTCGTTTTCTGCGCCGATGCGCGAGGATCGAGAAAAACGACGACCGATGGACCAGCGCCACTGAGGGCCGCACCCAGAACCCCCGGTGTCCCTGTCAGCTCCTGCAGGCAGGGCAACAGCGGACAGAGCGGAGCACGATAAGGCTGGTGGATCCGATCTTCGAGCGCGGATGCGAGCAACTCGTGGCGCCCCTGCATAAATGCAACCAGCAGCAACATGGAGTTCTGGATGTTCACCACTGCATCGGCGCGGGAATACTGCGCCGGAAGCGCGCGGCGAGCTTCTTTCGTGGAGAGGACCTGGTCAGGGACGGTAAGTAGCAGCGGCCACTTCCCTTTCGGCTTGATGCAGACCACTTGGGCCTCGGCATCCCCCGACATGCGCGCCACAGTGAGACCGCCCATCCAACAGGCGGAAGCGTTATCGGGATGGTGCTCGCGCCGCGAGGCCTCGCCGATGATCTGGGAGTCGGTCCAGTGCAGTTGACCGAAGTGATTGGCCAAGGCAATTCCGGCGAGTCGCGCCGCAGCCGAAGAGCCACAGCCCTTGCCGATGGGGATATCGTTCTTGATGCGAAGCGATAGCGGAATAACCTCGGCGCCCCGGCGTTGGAGGATCTCGCGGTACGTGGTGAGAATAAGATGATTCTCCAGGGCCTGGCAGATTTCCGGATCACGTCCTGTAGCGCTGATGGAAAAGTCGGCTGCAGGCCGGGCATCGATCGTGATGTAGAGGTCCATGGCCAGAGCAGCGGCATCGAAAGCTGGTCCCAGATTGGCCGAGGTCGCCGGGAGGGCCAGATGCAAACCGGATGGACGCGCACTCTTCTTTTTAGGTATTGGATTCGGCATTAGGGTGGGGGGGATCGGATTTCTCTGCCCGTTCCAAGGTCTGGATTACGGCGTTCAAAGTGGCATCGAGGACGATGGGGGGATGGCGCAACGGGTTCAATAAGTTGCCTTCGCGCTCGCGTGGCGTGCCATGAACTGGTGTGTCCTGAAAAAGATCGCCGCGATGGAATTCCATGGTGAAGTCAGGATCCTTGAGCAGGTTTCCGGTTAGAACCAGCACCACCGTTTCATCAGGCTTCACAAATCCCTGCCGCACCAATTTTTTTAAGCCCGCCAGTGTAACGGCCGATGCAGGTTCGCAGCCAATACCTTCGGCGCCAATCTCAGCTTTGGCCTGGGCGATCTCGACTTCGCTCACCTGCTCACAAGCGCCGCCGGTGGCTTGAATAACCTTCACGGCCTTTTCCCATGAAGCAGGATTGCCGATACGGATCGCCGTGGCACGAGTCTCTGCCTGCACGCTAATGAGCCGCTTCCCTTCAGCTTCGCGCAACGTGCGAACCAAGGCGTTTGCGCCTTCGGCCTGAACGACGGATAACTTCGGCAGGCGCAGAATGAGTCCGATGTCTCGCATTTCGAGCAAGGCCTTACCGATCGCCGAACTATTGCCCAGGTTGCCACCCGGCACGATGATGTGGTCGGGAGGCTGCCAGTCCAGTTGTTCCAGCAATTCGATGGCAAGTGTTTTCTGCCCCTCCAGCCGGAAGGGATTGATTGAGTTTAGTTGATAGACGGGGGCGCGTCTTACAAGTTCCTGGAGTAGTCGGAGACAGCCGTCGAAGTCGGTGCGGAGTTGGCAGGTGAGGGCGCCGTAGTCGAGCGCCTGAGAGAGTTTGCTCCAGGAGATTTTTCCTTCGGGCACGAGGACCAAACTGCGCATGCCCCCGCGCGCGGCATAGGCGGCCATGGATGCGGACGTGTTGCCGGTGGAGGCACAGGCCACCCAGCAGTATCCCGCTTGCCGTGCAAAGGTCGAGGCAACAGTCATGCCAGTATCCTTGAATGAACCTGTGGGATTCATCCCCTGATGCTTGGCATAGAGACGGGACACGCCGGTGATGCGGGACGACAACGGAAGTTCGTAGAAGGGAGTGTTGCCTTCGCGCAGGGTGACGACATACTGCTCGGATTTCGGCACGGGCAGGAGTTCGCGGAATCGCCAAACGCCACTCAGGTCGAGGGCTGCGTTTGAGGACCGGCGTTCACGCCAACTGGACTTCAAAGTAGCTGCGTTCAGGCTGGGTGACTTCCAGGAAGGGTCGGTAATCTCCAATAAGTTGTTGCACTGCGAACAGCGAAAATCCTGAGCAGCAGCGGCGCTAATCGAACCGCAACCAATGCAGCGAAAGCTAAAAGTGGCCTTAGGCAGGCTCGGTTGAGGACCCTGTTCATCCCTGTCTCGATCAGAAGTGGCGGAGAGCGGCATGGAGTGGCGGGTTATTTCTCGCCCCGCAGATATTGGTCAGTTCTATTGATCCAGTCGGTGCGGGGAGGAGTGAAAACATCAAGGTCCACCGTGTCTTCAAGCGCTTCGGCCTTGTGCGGCATGTGCGCCGGAATGCAGAGGACTTCGCCGGCGTGCACGACAATTTCTTTGCCGTCGATCCAGAATTTCAACGCTCCATCCAGAATGTAAGTCAGTTGCTCGTTATGGTGGCTGTGCTCGGGAACGATGCACCCCTTTTTCAGCAGCACTCGGGCCAACATAATTTCCTGGCCGACGACAAACTGCCGCTGCAAGAGCGGGTTTAGTTCTTCGAGCGGGATTGTATGCCACGGGATGTATTGCAGTGGTGTCTTGCTGGCCGCATGTTTGGTAACGGCGCGTTGAGCCCGCGAGTGGGACTTGGTGTCTTTCGTTTTTTTGCTAGCAGAAGTTTTGGTTTTCACTTTTCTTGCCATTCTGATGAGAACTCAGATTCCCGGAAGCCTACAGCTTCGTCTAGTGAACTCTGTCTCCGTATAACTTTACGGCATTGTCATGCAGATAAGCGTGGGCAAGCTCAAGCGCCCGGGCTTCGGTGATTTCGTTTTCCGAGATCATCTCGGCCAGCGCCGCGGCCAGCGCCGTGCGCGATGATTCCGAGCCCAGCCAGTAGCTCTCTTCTGCGCCCAAAATTTCATTGTACGGGAAACAGTCGGTACCGAAAGTAATCTTATCGGGGAAAGTTTCCAGCCACATTTCAAGCGTGTCTTTGAAAGCGGAGGGATACTGTGCGAGTTCGCCGAACGAAGAATCCATATAAACATTCTTCATGGCGGCGAGCCAGATGGCTTCGCGCTCCAGCGGATAACCGCCGTGGATCATCACGAATGTTGTGCTGCGGTAGCGCGGATCGCGCAATACGCTTTCCAGATTCATGATGTTGCTCTGCGAGAGATTGAAGTAATCGCCGATGCCGACTGCGGTGTGAATATGCACCGGAAGATGCAAGCGGCCGCCTTCCAGAACGAGATAACGGAAAATGTAATCCTGGAACGTGCGGTAATCCTTTTCGCTGGGGATGCCGCCGGTGACGTAGCGATAATAAAGATCTGCTGCCTGGTCGCGCGTGGGATCGCCGAAGGTAGTTGGCCGAAAGTACGCCACTTCAAACTTCATGGCGATGCCGCCCTTGTTCCGGTTGTCTTCCAGCACCTGGCTGATGAACTTCAGGTAGCCATCGAGATCGCGAGGAAGCTTCGCCACGTTTTCCTGCTGCATCCAGTGATGCAGCATTTTCTCTTGCAGCGGAATGTAGACTTCTTCATCAGGATTGCGCGCGGCCTCGCGCTCGTTGTTGAAGGGCCACATGAAAGAGTCGGCAAAGAACACCCAGGGAAAGCGCTTGGGATCAAGGTAGTCCGGCATCATCGCGCGGTTGGCGACGGAACTCTCGGTATTGATTTTGTCGAGGATCATGTTGAAGTATGCCGTGCCGGGATGTTGCTTCTTCAGTTCCGCTTTTTTCGCGACCAGCCACTTGGCATGTTCCGCAGAAAGATCAGCGTATGGATATCCGAACAGCGCCTTGGCTGCGGCAATCAGTTCAGGATTGTCATCGCGAGTGCGCAGCGCTTCGCTGGCATCAGGAGGCGCGGCCATGGCGTCAACGTCGGGATCATCTGAAAAACCGGGGTGTGCATGGTGGTCAAAAGCTGGGATCTTCTCAATCTGCGGCAGAAGACGCTGGTAGATCTGCTGCACGTCCGGACCGGGCAGCGGGCGGGCTTGAGCCGTTGCGAAAGTTGCCAGGCCGCTGGCGGCGCTGGCTACAGCGATTACAGAACAAAGGATCTTTTTCATGAGCATGGTTCCTTGCTTAATGGGGACGAAGCATTCCCGCTGAGTGACTATGTTGCGACCAGAGTCCGCTGCCAAGCCGCTGAGACTTTCATGATGCGGGCAGCAGCCTCTCGCAGGTTTTCCACCGACGAAGCAAACGAGAAGCGCACGAAATGCTTGCCTGAAGGCCCGAAAGCCGCGCCAGGAATGGCCGCGACGCCAGCGTCGTCCAGTAGAATGCGGCACACTTCTTCAGCGCTGCTGCCGGTGCCACGAATGTCGACCCAGGCGTAGAACGCTCCCTCGGGAGGTTCGCAGCGAAATCCTGGGATTTTGTTCAAGTCATGAACAAACTGCTCCCGGCGGCGGGCGAACTCAGCCACCATGCGTGGCGTCGTGCCCTCACGATCGCGCAGAGCATCGATGGCAGCATACTGTGTGAATTCGGCGACGCAGGTGTAGGTATTGATCGCCATCAGGGCCAGCGCGGGCGCCACTTCC
>Ga0116115_1000396_pt1 | contig 25506 bp, 26 predicted proteins | sample June2015DPH_10_1_2_FD_89789 | JGI IMG/M metagenome (GOLD analysis project Ga0116115, IMG submission 89789) | Peatland microbial communities from SPRUCE experiment site at the Marcell Experimental Forest, Minnesota, USA - June2015DPH_10_100 | ecosystem: Environmental > Terrestrial > Soil >... | reverse complement strand
TCCGCGGTCGCGGAGCAGCGCATGAAGGAGAAGTTCCCCGAAATACCCTCCACACTGCCCTCTGCGGAAGCTGGGACGGAGACCAGCACGTATTAGAGACGGGAACCACGGGTTCCCGGACTCCCTTTTTTGCGAAAGGGAGGTGGAATCGCATGCCGACCTCAAACTCTGCAAGAATCATGCGTTCTTTCGTGATAGGCCATCGCCAAGACCACTTGCTTCGAGACCATCGAAGTCAAAGGACTGCTTCGAAAGCACGCGCGCTCTCAGTCAGGGGAGAATCGAACCTATGCGACAGCGACTCCCGTCGGGCCCGCAACTATACAGGTTCGCGCGCGTGCGCGTCCACGGGACCCCTTGAGCTAATGCCTCTGAAGGCTAGAAGACGTAGACGAAGTTCCCGTTAGTGTTTCCGTTAGTGTTTCCGTTAGTGTTCCCGTCAACTCCGCCTTTCATTCCCTTGCCGATGAAATACGCTTCCACGCTCTTCGCGTCCGTTTCACTATCCGCCTCCCATTGTTTCCACAGTTGAGTGTCTCTCCCCTCATCTTGATGCCTCTTGCGCCTCCCCGATGGGTCGTCCGTTATTCCAATCCTCCAGTCTGAATAGGTGCTATGGGATTCTCTGACCGTGTAGTCTATCACATAGACAATCTCTCTGGAGTTCAATTCCACGCAGTCTAGCATCCGTTTCGAACATGGTGCTCATTGATATGCGTATGGACTCGATGAGACGTCAGCACCGGAAAGGTCGGAATCCTAGCCGAGTGGTTGAGACAAGCCAGAAAGAAGCTCTTGGAAGTACTCAGGGCTGGAATCCACTTTTCGAACCTGTTTGAGGGCGAGTCCCACCGGGCCCGAACCCGAAGCACGGCCGATGGGGTGGGGCATTGCACCATGTCGTCGAAAGCCCCCCCGGGACAGACTCTCCACATAAGACGAGCCCAAAACCACGAAATCCGCAGGACATTGGACCCAGGAGTTGGGGATTTGGACCTAAAGTTGGGTGCCCTTCCCATGGTGCGCGCGAACATCAGGCGTTGCTAGGAAGCAACTTCAATATCGCCACCGTGGTGAAGGCCTCGCCGACCAGACTGAGCGAGACAGGGACGTAGTAGCCGAACGCGTTGAATAGCAGCCCTCCGAGGATTGGCGCTGGGAAGGCGACCAGCCCGCGGAATGCCGCGAGCTTCCCGCTCACGCTCCCCCTTTCGTCTGCAGGGGCTGCGGTCAAGATCAGGGAGGACTGCGCAGGGACCCAGGTGGCAACGGAGACGCCGAAGACCACGCTGATCAGAACGAGGGCCGGCACGGACTGTGTCAGGAGCCAGCCCCCCAGCACCAACACTGTCAGGAACTCTGAGAAGGCGAGAGTCTTCCTTGCTCCCACTTTGAGGAGGAGTCTAGCCGCGGCGTACTGGCTTGCCAGTATCGAGACGGAAAGCGCCCCCACTATCAGGCCTATGTCAGCCGGGGTGAACCCGAACTGATCCGTCCACATGCCGTAGATTATCGAACCGCAGAGCCCGAAGGAGAAGGCGTCCAGCGCGAAGGGCGCGAAGATCCTGGCGAACCCGCTTGGCATCTGGACCGCCCTTCGGATGGAGAAACCGTCCGACAGAAGCTGGCCGTCCGCAAGCTCCGGGTTCCGGCGCGTCTCCTCGAGCTGAGTGAGCAGAACGAAGAGGTTCGCCGACTCGAGAACCGCGGCGGCGGCGAAGAGGATTACGTATCCGGCGTATGTTACGAGGAAGCCGGCAGCGAACGGCATGACGGCTCCCGGAATCTGCGTGAAGAAGAAGACAACGCTGAACGCGATGTTCAGCTTCCCTGGGTCCATGGAAACGCTCTCCGCGATGGTAGCCTGGGACGCCGGATAGCCGAGCAAGGAGAGCCCCAGGAGGAAGTAGCCGATTGAAAGCGGGATGAAGCTGTGGGACGCAGCCGCAATCAGGAATGACGCCATGGAGCAGACCCCGACCGCGCTCCCGGCGACGATCAACCGCCTTCTGCCGAGAAGGTCGGCAAGTGATCCTGCAAACGGCTGGACGATGGAGCTAGCGATACCTGTGGGCCTCGCTCCTACGGCCACGAGGATCCCCAGGACGACGACGCTAAAGCCGAGGTCCTTCACAACGAAGGGTTGGAGTATCGTGTTGAGCATGCTCACGTAGATCCCGGTGATCATGCTCGTCAAGGCTAGCGTCCTGATGTTCCCACGCAACAGCAGCCGTCTGGACAGGGAGAAGATGCCGCCCGGGGCGTTGCTCAACTGTTGTCCCGCGCCGAATGCCATGGAGAGGCTGGCTTTCACCTTTAACGCGCCCGCTATCGTAAGGAGTTCTGGATAAACACAAACAGAGGAGCGGAACTCTGCCCAGACGCCAAGGATCTAACCACCATCGAAGCGGTCCTATTCCGGGGCCGCACTTTGCAAAACGGGATACGATCCCTCTTGGGAATAATCGAACCTGTATAGCAGCGACTTCCGTCGGGCCCGCGAGCAATTAGGTCAGAATGAACTCCGTCTGCCTGAGAAGGCTCGATTTGAGCTGAAGCGCGCGCTATGAAGGTTGAGGAGTCCAACAGGGAATTGGTCCCTCGGATTACTCTCGATGCCCGCAGGGGTTGCTGACCTTAACGATTGGTCAGGAAGTCCTAGAAGCCAGTTGTCCGCGTAGTCGCACGCCACACGTTCTTCCAGGCAACCTGTATATCGTCCAGAGTTCATCCTCCGACCGAAGATGGTTGGTGCGCTTGGGGGTGCGAACTGGTGAACCGGTCGCTTAGTTCGGTGACTGTGGCGTTGATCCTGATGTCATCGGTGTTCGTGATGGTGCCGATCATCCCAGCCAATGGGGTTGTCGCTTCCATCACAGTCAGCCCTTCATCGGGTGTCGTGAGCACATCTGTAACCATAACCGGCGCCGGTCTCATCGCTTCACACAGCCTGACGGTCACATACGACGGTTCGGGCACAGGTATGCCGACTTCCTGTTCCACTAACTCAACGGGGGGCATCAACTCAGGTTGCACCTTCATGGTCCCGTTGTCCGTTTCAGGTCCTCACACAGTCGGAGTTGCTGACGGCACGAACAGCGCGACAGCGACATTCACAGTCATCTCATGCATCTTCGTCACTCCCGGATCTGGAAAGGTAGGCTCGACAGTCAACATTTGGGGTGTTGGTTTTCTTGCCTCGAGCATCTTGACGCTCACATTCGACGGTTCGAGCGCATCTATGCCCGCCTGTAGCACGGACCCATCCGGCAGCATCAACTTCGGATGCGCATTCATAGTCCCATCCTCTGCGCCTGGTCCACATACGATTGTCGTCACCGACGGCACCAACAGCCTATCAGCGAGATTCACTGTCCTTGCTTCAGACATCTTCACCGTCACGATCACAGAGAGCGGTCTGCCGACTCTTACGGTATGGCAGGTGACCTTCAATGGAACCTCTTCAGAAGGCAACTACAACAGCGTATCGTTCGGGGACATACCGAACGGCCAATACTCGTTCACAGTCGGAAGCGTGGCAGGGTACACCGCATCTCCCTCATCGGGAACCATTTCCGTGAGCGGTGCCGACGTCACTCAGGTGATAACGTTCGTCAAAGCAAGTCTGCCTACTTCAGCGGGAGAGCGTGTCGGACTATGGCATTACCCTTGTTGACGTTTTGCAGCGCGCGCGCCTTCAGAACCTGTTTGAGGGCGAGTCCCACCGGGCCCTCCACGTCCTTTCGTCAGTTCGTAGGTTAGGGAGCCTACCTGAACTGCAAAGTCCCGGCCATGGCGCCTTCTGAAGAACCAATCTTGGATTCAGATATGACGAAGTGAACAGGATCTCATCAGGGCCCGATAAAGGGCACCCTAGAGTGCTTATCAAACCAATCCGTGGTAGCAATGAAGAAACATGAACTGGGAGGCCCGATTGACAAGCCTCATCCCGAGCAAACTCCGAAGCCTATGGGCTTCTCGAGTGTTCCGACTCGTCCTGGTTCTAGCTATCGGAAAAGCGGTGGTGATCCTCGCTGTCTTCTTCTTCGAAAATCCGGCCAGCGTACTTCAGGGGATGGGCACCAAGTGGGACAGTAACTACTACGAAATCATAGCGACGCAAGGATATGGACCATCAGCCCCCTACGTCTTTTCTCCGGTCTACCCAGCTATCATCAAACTCGTCTACTCTTTCATTGGGAATGCGTGGGTCTCTGGTCTTCTCGTGACAAATTCACTCAGCTTCGTCTTCCCCTTGCTGCTGTACAAGGCATTCGGCTACAAGACAGCCCTATTCGCAGAACTCTTTCCGACGTATCTAGTCTTCACGACGGTCGCGTATTCTGACGTAGTCGCGCTGGTGTTCCTCGCATCCTCACTCTTGCTCTTGATGAGAGATAGCGTAATCAAGTCTTCGATAGGCTTGAGCGGTGCCATCCTCACTTTCTTCAATCTCGCTTGGACGCTTCCGTCGTTCCTCTTTGCCCTCCTTGCGAAAGGGCGGTTGAGGAACCTGCTCTTCTACACTCTTCCGTTGGTAACGGGCGGGCTGATACTTCTGTGGTTCAAGATAGCCACGGGAGACTACCTTGGGTTTGTGCGGCTAGAGTCGCCATGGGGAGTAGGGTTCGCAAACCCTTTGGCGCAGGCCTACTACTTGTTGTGTCCTAGCGGACAGGGCTCATTCACTTGCCAACCTTGGGCGGTTTCTGGGGTTTTTCTGACACCGACCTACTGGCTAGTCAGGAACCTGCTGTTCGAAGCCTTCTATTTGCTCGGGGCATTTTGTCTCTTGAAGACGGAGCTCAAGCACAGAGTTTTTCTTTTTGCATACTGTCTGTCAGTAATCGTACCGTTATTGTTCTTCGTTGGGTTTCCCGCACTTTCCATCCCAAGATTGTTATTGCCCGCCTTCCCAGTTTTTGTCGGCTACTCGACCCTGCTGAAGGGGAAGCGATCTGATAGGATCTATCTCGTTCTGTGTCTCGGACTTGCCGCTTCGATCTCGGTAATTCAATATCTCTCTTACTTCTCTTAGCGGGGGTTCGCCTGGAATCCACTTTCAGAACACGTTTGGGTGCGGGCCCCACCGGGCCGCTGTCAAATACCTCAAATCACGCCCTTTTCTTCAAACGAAGCTCAATACGAGGTTATTCATGCCCTACTCCTCAACCTGGGTTCAAATCGCGCCGCGCCCCAAACGGATAACAGCAGAATCGGCAACATCGACAGCCATTGAATCGTTAGTAGCGCGCACGCTGCGAGGAATCAGGGACGAAATCGAGAAGCGGGTTACGGAGCTTTCAAAGAGCTGGCATTAGAGTCTCTTCGCCAGGTCCTTCATCATCTGGGGCGCATTCTCGGACTTGAGCGGCTCACCGTGCCCGCTGAGCATTACCTCGAAGTCAAGTCTGGAGAGTCTTTCGACTGATGCCTTGGCCTGGCCCATGTCCGGCGTGAATCTCGGAGGCGGCCCCTGAAGTCTACCCTTCAGGAACCTGGCGGCGTCTCCGACGAACAGCGTTCTGCCGTCCTTGTCGTAGAGCGATATGCTCCCGGGGGTGTGTCCCGGGGTGTGAATAACTGTCAGCCTCCCGACCGCGTCGTTCTCTTTCAACCTGAGGTCGGGCTCTACGGGTGTTGCACGGACGATGGACATCAAACCGAAGAGGAGTCTCATGGCGCCCTTCGGCGGCGGATACTTCGCCTTTCCTGAGACGAAATCAGCGTCAGCCTCGTGAACTGCGACCTTCGCTCCCGTCGCCGCCTTCAGGGCGGCGACTCCCCGGACGTGGTCGACATGACAGTGGGTAAGCACAATCGTCTTGACGTCCGAGGGCTTGCGCATCATTGTCGTTGTGATGTACTCCAGAACCTTCTTGCCGTCGGCCTGCATCCCTGCGTCCACGAGCGTGAGCGACCCATCAGCTTCCTCGACAAGGTAGCTGTTGGAGCCGCCCATGCGCGAGCCTTCCACGCGCTCCACGCCCTTCAGAATCTCCGTCAACCAGTCTGACCCCCGGCGGTCTCACTTCATAAGTTGAGCAGCTCGCCCGTCGCGTTCATGGCTCAGGGGAGGTTCCTTTGCAGGACCATCAACCTGACTTCTGTTCCCTCTACGTCCTCTGTAGTCTCTTTGGTCTCGACGAAACCCAGTTTCCTGTAGAACGCGATAGCCGTCTTGTTGAAGACTTCAGTCTTGACCACCACCCGGCGGTAGCCTTCAGCGGCTCCGAACTCCTTCGCCTTGTTGAATAGCTCCGTGCCGACCCCTCTGCCGACCAGACTCTGGAGCACGACAATTCCCGAAAGCTCCGTCGCACCAGAGTCGATTCTCTTCAAGCTGGCGAAGCCGAGGACCCTGCCTGCGTCCTCGGCAACAAAGATTCTGAGGCTCGGGCTCGTGAGTTTGTCCCTAAGGGATTGCTCAGAGGCGAGTTCGCGTACGGCGTCGTCGGTAGCCCCGGAGAATCCCGGAGCGTCAGGTCCCGCTTCCTTCCAGGCTTCCAGGAAGAAGACGCTCAGCTTGTGAAGGTCGTCGAGGCCTGCCACTCTGACCTGCATGGCCCGAGGTGCAGGAGACCTCGCAAATCAGCTTTGCCAACCGGAAGTCGGTCCCACCAAGCCCTGTGGAGGCCTACTCGACAGGGATACAGTGTCCTTAAGTCGAAACCCTATGGGCGGTCGCAGACTGGTGGCCTTCCGCCGCCAGTCATCCATGGGATTTGAACCCAATTGGGTATGCGAACCGGCGACCGCAATCCTTCATCATGAAACGAGCCAGAGAAATCGACATCTCCGTGGGGATTTGAACCTAAGGTGAAGTGTGCGGACGCCACATGGGACCAATCTCGCGCGCCCTAACATATCGGAGCGACTCTGTAAGGAAATCAATAACATACAGAAGAATCCCTTCCAGGGTTCATACCTAGGATGCCGTGATGGCCAAGCACGTCGTCCCGGGGGCGCCCGTGACCCCAGACGACGGTGGTGAGGACGCAGGATTTATAGAACCAGGAACACAAACTCCCCACATGGTTGCTTCTGGCGAGCCTGCTTCTGGAACTCTGCGATTCGAAGCATTGTGGATATTCAGGGAGGAGGTCAAGAGAGCAGGGTTCTCGGCAGAGTGGGACGCCCATACGAGTCAACCGTTGGGGAGGCCGTTGCACAAGCACGAGGGCTACATCGAGGTGGGCGAGGAGGCAGCGGCACTGGTCGAGGGCGGCAACAGGACAGAGATTCCGAAATCAGAGATTCGCAATCTGCGCGTGGGCTTTGACAAGGACTTCAGGCGGCTGAAGGATTCCAGAGGGGTGGACGGACCAATGCACTTCTCGTTTAGTGACGAGGTAGTCTACATCTTCACGAGAAGCCCAGGTTCCACCTTTTGGCGGGGAGAGAACATCGCCCTGTTCGACGCCATCGCCAAGTGAGGTCACAGGAGAACTTGGGGGGTGGACCACGTCTGGCCTGTATAGACGGCCTACCTGGTTCCACTGACCTCCCTCCGTGTCGTTACCCTCGGCGATGACTGCGGTCGCTTAAATTGGGAGTTCGAATCCCGTCCCCGGGGATGGTAGCGATGGGAATCAGGGAGTTCGAGCCTTCGGACTACCCTTCCGTCGCGCTGATTCACGACTCGCTCTTCCCGAACCACCTCTTCTTTCGAAAGAGAGACGAATACGAGGACTCCTGCTATGGTCGCACCCGCTACAGGATGAAGCGCCTTGTTGCCGAAGTTGGTTCGGGCGGGGTAGTCGGTTTCGGGGAGTACAAACACCTCTTTTTCGCCTATCACCGGCGGAAATTCGCCATCAACATCGAGGTCAGCCCAGAGTGGCAACGACGGGGCATCGGCGGGACGCTCTACAATCAGATCATGAAAGAACTCGTAGGTCTCGGGGCCGAAACCGTCTGGCCTCTCGTCCTTTCGACATCATCATCCGCCATCGAGTTTCTTCAGAAGCGTGGGTTCGTCCAGAAAAGGAAGATGATTGAATCGAGGCTTGACCTCGAGAAGTTCGACCCCGCACCATTTTCCGCCGCACTCGATAGGCTCAAGGCTGAAGGCCTTGCCATCTCCAGCTTCTCCTCGGCGATGCACGAGGACCCATCCAGCGCAAGGAAGCTGAAGGACCTCGACGACAGTGGGTCGGCAGATGTCCCGAGCGTGTTGGTAGAATCACCCATGGACTTCCACGACTACGAAATCATCATTCTGAACAGCCCTATCATGGTGTGGGATGGTTCCTTCGTGGCCAAGGAGAGAGGTGACTTCGTCGGTGCGAGCAGCCTCCTCGAATCAGGAGCGAGCGCCATGCTCGACCAAGGATTCACTGTGGTGAACCCCGCATGGAGGGGGAGAGGTATCGCTCAGGCTGTGAAGGTTCATGTTGCGATGTATGCGAAGAACAAAGGCTTTCGATACATCAGGACGCACAACGATTCTGAGAATGCCCCCATGCTCGCAGTCAACAAGAAACTCGGTTTCGCGAGAGGCGCCGACTTCTTGACATTCGAGAGGACAATCTGATTGGATTAGCTTCTGCTTCTGCACGCCAATCAGCGCACGCCATGCTATTGGGTCATGTTTTCGACTGAGTGCACAGGGCGGGCCCCACCGGGCCCGTCCCTGAATAGGTTCAAGGGGCGGATTCTGAAATCACCCGCGACGAGATTCGATATCCGTAAGGCACTGCGAGTAATACCTGCAGAGGGGGACTAGATGAGAGGCCTGGGCCACGAGGCTATCTTCGGACTGATTCTAGTGGTGACAGTTCTGTCGGTAGGAGTGTCGCTGGTTGGCATCGGACCTTCTCAGCAATCTTCCACACAGACCTACGGCACAACCTACGACATTTGCACACGAGGATTTGGGCCCCCGTCGCCGAGCTGCGTGCCCAAATGGACTCCGAACGTGGTCCTTGAGAACGAATCGGGTGGCTGGACTTACTACTACATTTTCAACGCATCTCGAGGGAGGAATTACACCGTCATCTTCGCCGTGACCGAGCCCTATGCCCCTGCCCCGGTTCCTCTGCAGCTTACCCCACAAGTTTGGCGAGTCTTATCAGGTCTCGACGAACCTTGCGGACCAGACTGTGGGATTTCAGTGTCGGCTATGAGCCCAATGACTCCGCCAGCCAATGCACTCGTGGTGGTAGAAGTAGGCCTGGATGCGTCGCCGGGGACTTACGAAGCCCTTGTCTGCATTGCGCCTGTGGACGCCTACTGCAAGGGCGGCTACGCATTTGGATTCTCCATCGCGGGCCTGCACTGAGTGCCAGTCGTTAGCTTAGATGGAGATCCTTTGATGCTCTCGCCAGGGAGCAAAACCCCCACTTGCCCGGAAGGATGCAACCTGCTAGCCTGTCTACTCTAAGCATAGCGGGAAAGAACCTACGTAGACGCTAACCCCACCGGGCCCGTTCAGTAGCCCCACAACGGCTTTAACATACGACTCCATTTTGACTGAAGGAAACCTTGTCTCAGAGCGAGCGGAGACTCGCGGCGATAATGTTCACGGATATCGTGGGTTATACCTCTCTTACTCAGAAGAACGAAGCTCTCGCGATGCAGTTGCTGGAGGAGCACAAGAGCCTAGTCAGGCCCTTCTTCCCAAGACACAACGGTAAAGAGGTGAAGACCATCGGAGACGCCTTCCTCGTGGAATTCGCAAGCGCCCTTGAAGCCGTCAGATGTGCCTTCGACATTCAGCAGTCCATGCACGAGATGAACAACGGTCGCCTAACTGAGAAGCAGGTTCAGCTCCGAATAGGCGTACATGTTGGTGATGTCATTCACAGCCAAGGTGATGTCTACGGAGACGCAGTAAATGTGGCCTCAAGGATAGAACCACTAGCAATGCCCGGAGGCATCTGTGTCAGCGAGCAGACCTACGCCCACATCAAGAATGTGTTCGAGTTCCCGTTCACTAGCCTTGGCAGGAGAGAACTGAAGAATGTCGGAGAGCCGATGGGAGTCTTCAGGGTTGTCATGCCGTGGGAGCAGCCGACTGCGGCTGAGACGCCCACTTATGCGACTAACAGAATCGCGATCCTCCCCTTCAGAAACATGAGCCCCGACCCCAACGATGAATACTTCGCAGAAGGCATGACAGAGGAGATCATCTCTACTGTCTCTGGAATCAGCGGCCTCGACGTAATCTCCAGAACTTCAGTGATGGGCTACAAAGATACTACTAAGAAGGTCGAAGAAATCGGAAGAGAGCTCAAAGTCGGCTCTGTCTTGGAGGGCAGCCTCAGGAAGGCAGGAAACAGGATTCGCGTGACGACCCAATTAATCGAGGTGGCAAGGGACAAGCATCTGTGGGCCCAGAATTACGACAGGAATCTCGATGATATCTTTGAAGTTCAGAGCGATGTCGCCAAGCAGGTAGCAGATGCCCTCCGCGTCAGGATCCTGTCCCCGGAGATAGAACGAATAGAGAAGAAGCCCACTGACAGCACCGCGGCCTACACACTCTACCTGAAGGGCAGGCAACTCTGGAACAAGAGAGGACTTGATGACCTCAAGAAGGCCGCCGAGTACTTTGATCTGGCAATTCACGAAGACCCACGCTTCGCCCTAGGGTACGCTGGACTGGCAGACTGCTGCATAATGCTTCGCAATGACTGGGGAATCGACCCCGATGTCAATTTAGAGAAGACCAAGACAATGGTGGCAAGAGCGTTAGAGCTAGACCCCGGGTTGGCCGAGGCGCACGCGACAAGAGGGATGGTTCTGTTGAACGAATGCCATCTCCAGCAATCCGAAGAAGAGTTCAGAAAGGCCATCGAGCTGAAGCCGAGCTATGCTACTGCTCACCAATGGTTCGTGCACGTTTTAGGCCCTCGGTTAAGGTGGGATGAAGCCCTAGAGCAAATAGAGAAAGCCCTTGAGCTAGACCCGCTGTCGCCGATCATCAATGACAATTATGGAACGTACTACTTCTGGAAGAGAGAGTACAGCAAGGCGATTGCGCCGTACAGCAGGTCCCTTGAGCTTGGGATGAAGAGTGCTCACGGGGACTTGGCAAACACCTACGGAAAAATGAGAATGTTTGACGACATGAGGCGTGAAGCCGATGCCTTCGTGGAACTCCTGCGTGATTCATTTCCCCTTGCGAGGATGCTGGCTGACACATATGTCGCGTACTACGAGGATGACAAGCAGACTGTCGGAAGACTCCTGCCAGAGCTTGAGGCCCACTATCAGGAGCCTGGTATGGCAAATGCGTACGCGATTGCCTTGCTCCACTTCTACCTTGGAGATAAGGACAAGGGGTTCGAATGGCTGGAGCGGTCATATTCTAGAAACGAGGGTCCTATATTCATCAAGCTCGAGCCCGATCTGGATGGCGTCCGCACCGACCCCAGGTACCTTGACCTCCTCAAGAGGCTAGGGTTAGAGTAGAGCAATCCTTCCGCTGGAATCCACTTTCCGGACCTGCTTGGGGAGGGCCCCACCGGGCCCGTTCAGCAACCCCAAGGTTTTTGGAGGGGAATTTTTTCCGACAGGAAAATGTTGCAGATCGAGATAATCGGTTTCGCGGCAGGACTCTGCCTGGCGATTGGACTGGTTCCTCAGATTCTGCGTGTCTGGAGACTCAAGAGCGCCCAAGAGATAAGCCTGTCATTCAACCTGTTGTATCTAACTGGAACGACGCTCTGGCTGGTCTACGGCCTATTCATAGGGTCGATATCCTTAGCAGTTTGGAACGGCGTAAATGACGTCCTTCTGATTCTGCTGTTGGCCGCGAAACTGAAGTATGGAATGAATCGCGGCACTCACGGGAGTTGAGCGCGCGCGCTAAGACGGAAATACAGCCAAAGGACGCCCAGCGAGGCGATGAAAAAGAGTGGTTCCCAGAAAGTCGAATCTGCATCTCGACTGATAGACGCGAGAATCCAGGAGCTAGGCGACTGGCGCGGAGAGATGCTTTCCCGCCTCCGCGCTTTGGTCAAGCAAACCGACCCTAAAGTCGTCGAGGAGTGGAAGTGGAGGGGGACACCTGTGTGGTCCCACGACGGGTTGATCTGCACCGGCGAGACCTACAAGGATGTCGTAAAGATGACATTCTCCAGGGGCGCCTCGTTGGATGACCCCTCAGGTCTCTTCAATTCTAGTCTCGAGGGTAGAGCGAGGCGTGCCATCGACTTCCGCGAAGGCGACAAGGTTAACGAGAAGGCTCTGAAAGCTCTTATTCGCGCCGCCGTGGCCCTGAACACGTCCTCGGCCTCAGCGCGCGGCCAGGGCGCCACGCTGGGGAAGTAGTTTGGGTCTGGACTTGACAGTAGACTGGTCGAATCCGCCCCGACCCATTCATGATAAGCCCAGAATAGACTCTGTTCGTCTGGATTAGCTAGATTCTAGCTTTCTACGCTACTTGGTCAGACTGCCGCGACGACGGCGACCACACCGAAGCTCAGCACGGCAGCGAGGCTGAGCCAGTATGCCGCCTTCCAATACTTGTTCGAGGCATATGTCCCCATTATCCTACTGTTCGACCCGAGCAGCCCCATCAGGACTCCTGGTCCGACCAGCACGAAGACGAAGACCACCATGAGGCCGAGCACCAGCGAAAGAGGCTCCGGGTAGAGGATCGGGATGACCACCGCGGGGAGAGACTCCGCCAGATAGACCCACAGGAAGCTGTTTTTCTGCCAGCCCATCGTATCGACCACTGCCCAAGAACTGCCGAGCGAGATGACCACCAGCGCGAGGAACGCCGCAGCCACCAGGCCCACCGCGAAGACGTAAGACGCATAGGAGCCAGCGATTGACGAGAGGGCGAGGGAGAGCGCCTTCGGGTCGGCGAAGTTCAGAGACGAGCTAAGACCGGAGGTGGCCATTGCAATGACCACCATCCCCACCTCGCTCGCCACGGCTCCCACCAGCGTCTCCGTCCTCATCGTCCACAGGCGGGTAGCCCTCTTCTCAGCTGTGGCTGAAGCCTGGTAGAACAGCATGAAGGGCATCACGACTGCTCCCGCACACGCGGCGAGCAGGAAGAAGTACTTCGGGCCCGCACTGAAGTAGACGGGACTCGACGCAACGAAACCTCTTGCGAAGAGAGAGCCGGCATAGGCGACGATCAACACGGCTGAAACCGCAAGCAGGGCCCTCTCGGTCGTAAGGTACCTCCTCCTGACCACTACGGCGGCGTACGCCGCGTAGGCAACGGGCACTGAAACGATGGGCGGGACGCCGATGAGTTCCATCCCGACCGCAATCCCTGCATACTCAGCGATGTAGCTCACGATGCTTACCGTGGCCATAGGGAGGCTCGCGAGAATAGCGATCCTCCTGGAGTAGTTCTCGCGAATCACTTGGCCCAGCCCCTTTCCCGTGGCCATCCCCACTCGGCCGCTCGCCTCCTGAATAACGAAGAGGGGGACGATCAACAGCAGGAAGAACCAGATCAAGCCGTAGGAGTACGTCGCCCCCACCGTCGCCGCCGTCAGCACGCTCGGGGCATCGACGTCGGCGATCATCACGATCCAGGCAGGCCCGAAGGATTGAGCGAACTCCCTGAGTCTGCCTGAAACCACGACGGGCGATCGCCTTCTCGTCTCTATAACACGTTGGGTGGAGGCTCGTTTCGGCGAGGGAAAGCGGAAAACCCTGATTCAGAACGCCAGACAAGCATCCAGTCGAACGAAAGAGGCGAGTGTTTAAGCCGTAGATACTCGGACAAATTCTGATGCCATTAGGCGCTGTCTGCACAACATGTGAATGTGCAGAGGCTTCATGCGAGTACTGCGTGACCCCTAGCGAATGTGCTAACTGCGCCTCCTGTTGCTGTTCGCAGACTCACATGACTTGGAGGCAGGAGAGGATCAATCAAGGAGTCAGGCTTGAATACCTCAGCCTCGGATGGATGACAATCGAGGTGGTCGGCTCAATCGGAGTAGGCCTGCTTTTGGGTAGCCTCGCTCTCCTCGCGTTCGGGAGCGACAGCCTCGTGGAAATGATTTCTGCGTTGGCGGTGACACTCCATCTGAAGGACAATTCATCTGGTTCAAACGACATTGGGAAAAGGACAGAGAGTTTGACGAAGTTCCTCCTTCTCGCCCTCATTCCCATACTCGGAGGGTGCGCACTCTATTCTTACATTGTCGGATTCGAACCCGAGTCTTCCCTTTTGGGCATCGCCGTCGCCCTCAGCGCAGTCGTCATCATGCCCATCCTCTGGATTCGGAAGCGGAGGATAGGCAGAGAGACGAATTGTGCGCCTATGTCAATGGACGCCGTTCAGTCGGCCACTTGTTTCCTGATGGCGCTTGCCCTGCTCGGAGGCCTGCTCATCAACTATCTTATCGGCATCGGTTGGGTGGATTACGTCGCCACTGCCGTTATTCTCGTCTTTGTAGCAAGGGAGAGCTTGGAGGCATTTCGGGGGCTGAGTCCCGTTCCATCAGCCAGCTGACGACAGTCAGCACCGACAAAATCCTCAGGTGGATGACGCTAAGTTACCAGAACCACGAAACAAAACTCGAAACAATCCCTACCGGCTTGGGCATCTACAACTGAAGTGTCCATCAGCTTGTCTGTGTACTTCTGGGTGTAACCCTTCGACACGGCCAAGCCGACTAGGATATCCAATATGAGAAGCAACCAGTAGAGTTTGCCGACGTTTCTGACCAGAGCCTCCATCATGTTAAGGGCCCTACCTCCAGATGAGACTAACTGCTACGGATTGAACATCAGAATAGTGCTAGGTAGGAAGGGAAGGTGATTACAAGTGCGGCAAGGAAGAAGAAGATTCCTGACGAGAGCCATTTGAACCATCGCGCCTTGCCGACGAAAGCCTTCTCGATAATGATTAGACCCGAAAGGAGAGCCATCGAAAGCAAGCTCATCGCTGCTACTGCCAGCATCACAAGCATGTACAACCAGCAGCATCCTATGCAATAGATTCCGTGTTCGGCGCCCATTCGGAACGCTCCGGAGAATCCTTTCTTCGCATGGGTCAGGAAGAACCCCATCGGTGAAATACACTTGGCAAGACTCTTTTCTTTCAAAGGGGTCAGCTGCCAGATTCCGGCGGCGAACAAGACAGCGGCCACTCCGACTAACGACAACGATGACAACCAGGGCAGGATGAAACTCAGTTGAAAGACTGCATAGACCGCGACAAACAGGAAAAGCCCTAGTAAGGCGTAGAGTGACAGATAACCAGTGAGAAAAACCGCAGGCCCGACGAAGCGGGAAGGATTGGGTCCCTTCTCCTCTTTTGTCGTCATCCCAGAGTAGATCGATACGACGGGAATCATGGCTGGAAACATCATGGCCACCATCCCCACAACCCACACCACCAAGAACGAGGAGAGCATGCCAATGTCCGGAGAGCCAAACATGCTTGCCATTGTTGCGATGGGAATGGCCGTAGGCGTAGGGCCCATCGTCGTTGGTGAGGAAGCCTGAAACTGCAAAGCCGAGAAGTACCACGCACCGATTGCCACTGCAAGGAGGGGTATTCCGGTCGAGAGTTTGAAGCTAAAGCTAGAGGGTAGGGTCTTGGACATCGATGCCCGTATTAGGGAATCGTGTCAGGCTTATATACTAACCTGTTAGGGATGTCATTCAATGACGAAATGGGAACTGAATGGAGATTATTTCGAGGCATGCAACTGTGAATTGACGTGCCCGTGCATATTTCTGAGCCCTCCGACCGGCAGTGACTGTACACTTCTCCTGGCATGGCATGTGAACAGGGGGAAGTTTGGAGCCACGAAGCTTGACGGGCTGAATGTTGCCTTGGCTGCATATTCTCCCGGCCACATGCAGAAAGTGAAATGGAAAGCGGCACTGTACCTAGACTCTGCAGCAGACAAGTCCCAAGTGGACGCCCTGGGGCAGATATATGGAGGAAAACACGGAGGAAATCCTGCCGGCCTCGCCCCGTTCATTGGCGAGATGTTGGGAACAAAGACTGTCCCGATCAATTACAAGGTCAGCGACAACAGGCGTAGCCTGAACATATCCAAGATCTCTGACCTCGAGGTCGAGGACGTGACAGGCCCAACCGGGAGCAGTAGCGCAATCCAGAACGCCCCTTTCGCTGAGCCCTTGGTTTACGTCGCCAAGTCGAAGAGATTCACGTATGCCGATTACGGTATGAACTGGGAGATTTCCGACAAGAATAGCTTCCACTCTCCGTTCTCTTGGAAGGGTTCCTAGAGTTCTGAACCGCTGGCCCGGGATTAGCTAGATCGGTTTCCAGCTTCGAGGCCATGGTCTGACAAGGTCCGGCTGGGAGCTTTCTCGGTCAGACAGGATTTGAGAGTAGCTCTCAAGGGTCAATCAGCTTCAAACTTTGGCTTGATTCGTTATTCGCCAAGCAGCCTGAGGTTGTACCTCGCCTTGAGCGAAGAGACCCATTCCATCTCACATGTCGCCCTGTGTTTTCGGGCAGTTTCGCCAAGTCTTTCTTGATTCGGCGACCTGCCCGCATTGAGTGTTCTTGAGAGTTCCCCGTAATAGGGTGCGAACCCTTGCGGCGTGATAGAACATGACGCAGCCACGGGCGTCACCAGCCGGCCAGTCTTGGAGTCAAGTATTCAGAATACCGGATGATTTTCCCATTTGTCTAGATGCTCGGTTCAACGCATTAGGCCCAGCTGAGTCATCATCCCAAGCTGGTCAGGGATTCCCCAGTGTTCGACGAGCTTCCCGTCCTTGAATCGCGCAATGTCGATGACGTCGATGGCCATCTTCTTTCCCGTTGGCGGCCTTCCCATCACCGAACCTAGATTGGTGCCGCGAGCAGTAAAACGCATCCAGACCTTGTCTCCGACCGTGGCCACGTCCTCCACATTCATTGTGAAGTCAGGGAACCAGGTACGAAGAGTTGTGATCACTTCCTTCGTCCCATCTATACCGTCAGATGAACCTCTTTGGTGCTCCTTGCTGTCAACTGCGACGATTTCATCAACAACAGAGAGGTCTCCCTTGTTGAAGCCTTTCTCTATCAGCCGCAACATCAACGTCTTGTTCTTCTCCTGTTCGCTTATTCCAATCGCCATTGTGTTGGAAAGGACTTTGGACGTACTTAAAGGAGAAGACTACTAAGGAGTTTGGGAATCTGGCCAGCTGGCGCCAATCCCTCACAGGATTCGAGCGTCGTTTTCCATGCCCCCATCTCCGCGTGGATCTACATTAATTGCGAGAGGACTCGAGTTTACAGCTAATCTGGGCCCATCTGTGCACCGTCTACGGAGCGAATCCCACTGGGCCCGTTATTCCCTCCATCCACTCGTATGTTGGGGCGCCTACATTAGATGCAAAGTCCCGGCCAGGGCGCCTCGCGCGGCGCATCTCCACCCACAAGGTCCCAACCCCGTTTCCTGGGACGCGCGTCTCAACGCGGGCGCCCGCGACCCGGGCCTTGGCCGCGCCCCGCTCCAGTAGGTCCGTCTCCGTCGCTCTCTCCGCGGGTCCGGGAAGGTTAATCTTCACAACCGCCTTCTTCCCCGATGTCTCGAAGAACCTGAGCACGAGGCCGTCCGAGTCCTCGGCCTTCTTCGCCACAGTGATGACGACGCTCTCGGGCTCGGCAGAGATGAACGAGCGCGCCTTCGGCAGCAGTCCGCCATGGCTTGGCTCCGTAACCACGTGCATCGGGCAGTTGAATTCGTAGGCCCTCCTCGCCGTAAGAGCCTCGCGGAAGCCCGCAGTGTGGGGGTAGAGTGCGTATGCGGCGCTGTGCTCCCCCTGGTCCGTCACCTCACCTTCGGGGTCTGTGATAGGCGGGAGGCCGAAGCCCGCGCGCAGCCTGAACGGGTACCCGGCGCTCCTCAGCAGGGTCATCCTGACGACGTCGTTCCCGGCATCGAAGCCGTACTTGCAGTCGTTCAGCAGGCTCACCCCGAAGCTCCCGTCTTCGGCCGTGTGGTCTACCCATTTCTGTCCCGGTGCCTCGTATTTCGCCCTCTCCTCCAGGGTCGCCTTGGGCGACAGTGGGTTCCTGCGCGTTATACTGCCGTAGGGAATCTCGTAGGTGGTGAAGTCGCTGTGGACCGCCAGCGGGAAGGCCACCTTCGCGAGCCTGTGCTCCGTGTGCCAGTCAGCCTCGAGCCTGAACTCCACGAGCGAGGACTCGTCGCAGAGTATGACGTCCTGGGTGAAGGTCGAGCCCGGCCTCCCTTCCTGGGTGTAGCCGTACCTCGCCCTGACCCGCGCCCGAACAGGGCCTCTTTCCACGAGCTCCACCTCCGCCGGGCGGTCCAGGTCGACGGACTTGACTCCGCCCTCCTGCTGGTAGATGAAGACCTCCCAGGCGTCGAAGACTGCCGCGTCGATGCGTGAGTTGACGCAGGCCCTCCCCCTCACGGGGCTGTCCTCGAATACCTGGATCAGGCCCCCGGGGCTCTGCAGGACCTCCCTGCGGCTCCTCTTTTCGAATATGCTCTTGACCAGCCCAGTGCCCTTGTCCACGCTCACGGCGAGGAAGCGGTTCTCGAGCCTGATCTCTCTCCTTGTCTCGGCACACGTTAGAGATGTCCTCCTCGGCCTGGGGCGTGCTGGCACCGCCCTGTACTCCCTGTATCCAATGGACGGCACGTCCTCCGCCGTGAAGATTACCTTGCCCCCATCCACCGCCTGCAAGGGGACCGGCCGCCCCGAGGCATCGACAATCGCGAACCCCTCAATGCTCCCGGCCGGGACCTCCACCACGCCGCTCCTCGACCACGAGAGAGGGTTGAAGACGAGGACCGACTTGCCCGCCCCCGATGTGTCGACCTCGCGCGCGACAGCCGCAAGCGACGCCGAGATGACCCTGTCCGCCGTCCTGAATATCGAGTCGAAGTCCTTCTGGGAATCTCTGTAGACCTCCGGGATGGACGAGCCCGGCAGCACGTCGTGGAACTGGTTCAGCAGCAGCTTCTGCCAAGCCTCGCTGAGCTCCGCCGAGGGATACGGCCGCCCCCGCAGGTGGGCTACGGTCGCGAACTTCTCGGCCGCTTCCAGCAGGCACTCCGCCTTTCTGTTGTTACGCTTGGTCCTAGCCTGGGTCGTGTAGGTCCCGCGGTGGAACTGGAAGTACAGCTCGTCGTCGACCTCGGGAATCCCCTTCCTCCCAAGCCTCTTCGTCGCCGCCTTCAGGTAGTCGGCCGACGTTGTGAACGCGCCCTCCACGGACTTCTTCCCTTCGACGAACTCCAGCGCCCTCTCAACCATGTCCTCCGAGACCCCGCCTCCGTGGTCTCCCTCTCCGAACAGCATGAGGAGGTCGTCAATCTTGTGGCGAGCCTTCAGCAGCTTCAGCTGCTCGAGCACCCGCGGCTCGGCTACCTTCTCATCGTAGGCCCCGACCATCTCGTGGGCGAGGATCGACGAGCCGTCCGGGGCGGTCCACCTGAAGAAGTAGTACGGGAAAGCGGTGGTGTCGTTCCAGAGCATCTTCTGGGTCAGGAAGTACTCCATGCCCGACTTCCGCATTATCTGGGGGAGGGTCCAGGCGTACCCGAACGAGTCGGGGAACCAGGCGACCTTGACGTCGACCCCGAACTTCTCCATGAAGTACCTCTTCCCGTAGAGGAACTGCCTGACGAAGGACTCACCCGAGGGCATGTTGCCGTCCGGCTCGACCCAGGTGCCCCCGACTATCTCCCACCTCCCCTCCTTCACCTTCCGCCTCACGCGCTCGAAGGTCTCCGGGTGCTCCTCCTCCAACCACTTGTAGTACTGGGCGCTGCTCTGGCAGAAGGTGAACGGGAGCCTGTCCATCAGGCGCAGGACGCTCTCGCAGCCCTCGCCGAAGACCCTCCTGGTCTCGCCGAATGACCACAGCCAGGCGGCGTCCAGGTGGCTGTGGCCCAGGAAGTGGCAGATCCCTTCGGTCCCTTTTCGGCTCGTCCTTCCCTCTCCGCATGGGCCGCCCCTCGGTGGAATTAGTCAGTTGCGGGCCCGGTGGGACTCGCCCCCAAACAGGTCCGGAAAACGGATTCTGCTGTGCGATCGGCTCCGCTGCGTCCTCAACTTGTGCGAGGGAAGGAAGACTACACGACCGAGCCGCCAAGCGGACTTACTCCGTCAATGACATATTCGTTCCGCGCAGACGGCGGACGAGTTCCTTCATTAGGCTCACTCCGATGTCAGGATCGGACCGCACAAGGCCCAAGAACGCCCAGGCAACCAGTACATAGCAAGTCGTTGGCGTGATCGCCACGACATCCGCGGATCTAGGCTGGTCGTCGATTAGGGTCATTTCACCAAAAAAGTCACCCTTCTTGAGACCAGAGATGGTCTTGCCCTTACGCTGCACCTCCACGCTCCCGTCGGCTATCAGGTAGAACCCTACGCCTGTCTTACCCTCCTTTACGATTGTCTCTCCTGGCTGGAAGGAGCGCTCCACGCATCGCTTGGCGATTGATTTCAGTTCCCTCTCCCTCAAACCTTTGAATAGAGAAACAGACCGGATCATGTCAACCGTCGGTCCTTGAGACTTCTCGGGCAATCATGTAGTTCTCTAAGCGGACGAGATTTAAACTCACTGCGCCGGCCGTCCTGATTCCATTCGTGAGCGCGGACAGTTGGGGGGAATAGATCGTCACGCGCCGTTTCAAAGTCCATCCGCGGAACTCGTTCGGCTGACAAGAAACCGCACGAGTGGATTCTAAACGGGCCCGGTGGGATTCGCCCCCAAACAGGTTCTGAAAAGTGGATTCCTGAGAGGCGGACCGGGGGGCGCCCTGGCGGGCCTTGTCGCTTCAGGCAAAAGTGGTCACGGGGAATCGGGCGCGCGTTTGCCACCTTCTCTTCTAAAGGTGGACAGGGCCTTCGGGAACACCCGGGCTTCCTCGGCTTTGGTGTGCTCTTCAAGCATGCTCTTCAGCTTTGCCTCGTTCATGACCAGTTCCTCGGGCGATAACGATGCGAGTTTCTTGACCTCCAGCATTAGACGGTGGATTGGGCGATGCTGGCGGAAGACCACGATTGCCTCGTCTGCTCCTTTGACCCCGTAGGCCTCTATTAGCAGACGAAGCACATGTGCCTCTTCGTCAGCTATGTGCTGCCGGAAGAGATCATCCAACTCTCTAAGTATCTCAGCGGCTGATGAGAACTCTCGGCTCTCTACCGATTTCTCAAGGTTCGCCAACTTTTCCCTTATCTCAGTGTGCTCGGCTATCAGTACGGAGATTAGTTCTTCAAACCCGATTCTTCGGGGTGCTATTGAGGTCAAGCTTGACCAGGTCAGTCACGTCTACCTTATCATGGTGAGGAGCATCTTGAACCTCTTCGATGCCTTCACTGCGTGAGGCTTCCCAGCCGGAAGGATAATCGCCTCCCCCTGTGCAAGGCGGTCCTTCTTCCCCGAAATGGTGACCTCGGCTTCGCCCTCGAGAAGATGCAGCAGCGCGTCGTACGGGGCGGTGTGCTCGCTCAGGCCCTCTCCCTCGTCAAAGGCGAAGAGCGTCACAGTGCCGGCCCTGTCGCTGATGATCGTGCGGCTGACCACCGACCCCGGCTGATAGGACACGAGCGAGGCGACGGCCCCCTTCTCACCGGGCGTCAGTCCTCTTGTCGCACCTGAAGGTTCTTTGCTCATGACGGCTTCACTACTCCTCGAAGGCAGGGAACGCTAAAAGTCTTCGACCGCATTTGTCTTCTGGATTTTGTCAGGTGTAGTGCAGGGATGGGATTCCGATTTGCGCGCGTCGTTGCCCGCATTGGACAGAAGCTCTAAGTAATCTTAATTTCGCCCGCTTGCCCGTGAATTTGGTTCGGCCGCTGCAGTTGCGCCGTGCTGCGGCCGTTCTGACGCTTCTTATCCTTACGGCCCCTGTCTTTGTCACCCTGGTAGTCGCGCCCTCCCCAACACGAGCAGAATCCGGGGCTCAGGCAACTCCTGCGCTGCACGATGATTTCACCCGCGACACGACTCTCAATGCAAGCCTGTGGCAAATCAATGGGACTGTCGGATCGGTCTTTGGGCTAGACGAGTGCGGCCCCTGTGACCTCATTCTACTGGCACCTACCTTTTCTTCAGCGGGAATGGGAATTGCTCAGGCGAATGGCAAGTTCGAAGTGGGTACGATCCAGAGCGTCAAGTCCTTCACACCGCCCTTTTCTGTGAATGCCTTGGTTGAAGGGACCGTCTCGAACGGGCACACGTTTGTCTTCGGCATTGCTTCGGCAAACGCCAGTAGAGGCATTCAGATAACCGGCAACCTGAACCAGACCGACTGTAGCAATCTGGGCGACTGCGGCAACCCAGCAACCTGCGGCACCCCAGCCAATCCTGCCATCCCGGAAAACCAGTGCTACTACGGCATCGTTCCCAAGACTGGGACGGGTGGAGGGAGTTGGGCGAAGGCGGCGAAACTGTTCCTGACACCAAGCGTGGACGTAGTTTACACGATACAAATCTCCGTCGACGCTTCAGGGAGTGCCCAATACAGTGTCAGCCAGGGAGGGCAGGTCCTAGGCGTGTCGACTGCCCAAGTCGGAACGGGCCCTTTCTACGTCATACTAGATCAGTCTGAAGGGGCACCCGTTGCCAGTCCTGGGCCCAATCAAGCGTACTGGATGTCTGTCTCGCTGACTTCGGGCACTTCCACCTCGTCTACGACTTCCACCTCTACGGCTTCCACCTCGTCTACTTCCACGGGTCCCAGCCCACCCGGCATTAGTGTGGACATCTGGATCGCAGTAGCGGTAGTCATCATAATTCTATTCCTCATAATCCTCCTGTGGTACAGGCGGCGCAGTCTCACAGTAACCGTGCAAGACTCACAGAAGCTTTCGCCTATTCCAAAAGCGACCGTCTCGGCCGATGGTCCCGAGAACCTCTCCGGCACTACAGAGAACAACGGTGAAGTCGTTTTCACCAACCCGAAGAAGGGCGACTATTCGATCAGAGCCAGCGCCGCAGGGTACAACCCTTCAATCCCGGTGACGGTCACGGTAAAGAAGACAATCGACTACACGGTGAGGCTGGACCGGATTGCACCAGGTGCCCAAGAGGGCGCGGTCAGCAATGCATCTCCAGAGGGGCCGGGTCGCGACAAAGTTGTCGGCCCAGATGAAGGCAAGGCGAGTCTGCGCGACTCTGGCGCCATGGCGCAGGGTCCAAGTCTTCAAGAGCAGCAGCCCCAGGCCGGGGTTACTCAACCCACTCAGCAGGGTTCGGCTCCCGCCATGACGCAGACTGAATCTGCGCCTGCTCCATCCGACCAACGCGGACCAGATGAACTGGAGGGCTGGGGCGGAGAGAGAATCCGCCAAATCATCAAGACGTTCCAAGCGAAAGGGGCCATCAGTCCGGAGACAGCCCTGACCGCCCAGGAGCTGGGCCTGTCAAGACTGTTCGTGAGGATCATGAAGCGACGCAGGGGGAAGACAACGATCTTCATGGAGATCAACGGAAGGTACTATCTCAACCAAAAAGCCCTGCAAGAAACGAAATAACCACTTGCGGTTCTCCTGAGACGAGAGTCTGTCTTCGGGAAGGCGGTGTCGCTACCCTTCTTGGGCTGTCGCGCCGAGATTGGCCGCGAGCGGGTGGTGTGGTTCTTCTTTTCTTCTCCACGGACGTGTTCATTGCTTGCTCTTCTGTTTGACGGCTACGGCCCACGTTGATTCTGACTCTAGGAAGAACCTCGTTTCCGAGCCTCAAATCCCGTTTTGAGCATCAATAATCGAATGAGATAGAACCCAATCAGGTCGGAATCCCACCGGACCCGTTGAGAATATTAGTTACTAGATTTCTTGGAATGATTCATGTCGAAGTACTGCACGCGCTGCGGCAAGCAGAACGAGGACCAGTCGGCTTTCTGCGTGGCATGCGGTGCGGCTCTTCTCAATGTGGAGCAGGGCCCGCCCGAAAGGCCTCCCGTGGGGGGCGCTTCCGCCCAACCGCCCTTAGCCACTTTCACGGCCGTAACGGAACGTGGAGGGCAGGGGAACGCAGCCCGTGACATCTCCTTGAAGGATGATAAGGGAGACGTTGTCTACGTAGCGAAGAGAAAGCCGCTCCACCAGAGCTTCGAAATCTGCGACTCACAGGGGGTGACGAAGGGAAGGGTGAATCACAAGATGCACGTTACACATGGCAGCTTCGAAGTGTGCGACCAGTACGAGAACGTGCTGAACGTGATCGGCAGCGGGCCCCACCAGAAATGGTCTCCTCCGAACTGCTGGCTGGAGGACGCCGACGGGAACAGGCAGGGGAAGTTCGAGTTCACAAGGTCAGGAATCTTCGGACTTTTCAAGTCAGACGGAACGAAAGTTTTCGAAGCTAGGCTCACGGGTCTGGCGGGAGGCGAAGGGATGGTTCAGAGGCTGATGGCACTTGCATCGAGGGGTTACACGATCGATGTGTTTGACCCTTCCTTCTCGGCCCTGATGCTTATGGGCACCATAGCAGTAATCGAAACCCAATGGGTCTGAATCTCATCGATAGGTGCCGCCAGCCTTCCACATGGGATTCTTCGGACAGCGGAACTGACCTGGCGGAGGTCAGGCGATTCTGGGGGATGCGATAGATCCAATGGGAATCCATTTTCAGAACCTGTTTGGGGGAGAGTCCCACCGGGCCAACCTCCATTCGGCAGGATGAGCAATAATCAGATGAAGGCATTGATGCAAGGATGGCAGAGCGACAGAGGAGCCAATCACCGTTAAAAGAGCGGCCAGAGCTGAGCCATCGGCCTTGACGGCTTTGAGGGACGTTGTCTTCTTCGATCCGATAGACTTCCGTAGGTACCTCGCCGGGCGCCTCAGCAGGGTGGAAGGCGACCTGCGGGTGCCTGAAGATGTCCTATTCACGTATGACTCCAGGATCTTCCGCGCCGCAACCTCTGAAGGAGGAGCTCTACCAGTGGACTGGTACATCTATTCCAACAGGCTGTGGACCAGAAGAGTAGGAGGCAGAGAGGTCGCGATTGTGCACGCGCTCCTCGGCGCTTCGTCGGCTGCGATGAACCTCGAAGAGCTGATTGCCTACGGCGCCAAGAGAATCTACGAAGTCGGAGTCTCGGGTGCAATCGACACGAGACTCAGGCCCGGCGACGTCGTAGTGCTCAAGGGAGCCTTTAGCGATGAAGGGACCTCCAGGCACTACTTCAAGGGAGTGAGGCGGTTCCGCCCGTCGCTCCGCCCGACCAGAGTGTTACAGGCGTCTCTCCGCGAATGCGGTATCGAACACGTCACAGGGGATGCGTGGACTACAGACGCGCCGTACAGGGAGACAAGGCGGAAGGTGGCGCGGTACCTGAGGGCGGGCGCCAGTATCGTCAACATGGAGAGCTCGGCGGTCTTTGCGGTCGCAGCCTACAGGAGTGTCGAGGCTGCATCTGTCCAAATTGTGTCCGACGTCGTTTCGGAACACTGGGAACCGGCCTTCCACGCGGAGATTGTCAACAGACGAAGGCTGGATGTGCTCAACGCGGTGCTCAGAGGCATGAGCGGCGGTCAAGCTGAAGAGAGGCGCCGTGCCCGACCCGCCTAAGTGACTCCAATCTTGGTTGACACAACCGGAATCCGTTTCTCGGA
>Ga0116115_1000368_pt1 | contig 27332 bp, 28 predicted proteins | sample June2015DPH_10_1_2_FD_89789 | JGI IMG/M metagenome (GOLD analysis project Ga0116115, IMG submission 89789) | Peatland microbial communities from SPRUCE experiment site at the Marcell Experimental Forest, Minnesota, USA - June2015DPH_10_100 | ecosystem: Environmental > Terrestrial > Soil >... | reverse complement strand
TGCAATGATAGTCCCACTTCGGGCGGGACAGAAGATACGCGATGAGCTTTGCCGCCTCCCTCGTGGAGAGCCGGTGCTTGATGATCGCATGTGCCGCCTCCTTCTGGTTGCCGCGCGGCAACATCGCGAGCTCCCTGCCCATGCTCTGGGAAAGAAGACCCAGCCTGACGTCCTGTCGCACCTCGTCGCTCAGTCTCTCTATAAGAGATATCCTTCTTGATACCCAGCTTTTGTGCCTGCCCAGGAGAACGGCGGTCTCCGTCTGGGAGAGTCCGTCGTCTCTATAAAGAGAAGAGAGCACCATGGCCTCTTCGAGCCCGCTTATCGATCTGCCCCGGTTCAACTGTATGATTGCGGCCTTTAAGACTCTTTCTGTTCCGTTGAGAACCCTCGCCTTGAGCGTCTCCTTTCCGAGGCTCCGGCAGGCCCGGAGGCGCTTGAACCCGTCGACGAGCTCGCAGCCGTCGCCGATCTTGGCGCACACGACGGGGGACAGTTGTCCGTATTTCTTCATCGACTTCGCCATGGCCTCGTCCGCCTTCGGGCTCACGATCCTGAAGGCTGCGTATCTCTCGCCCATCTTCGATACGGCGACGTCTTCTATAGGTCAGTCCATCGGCTCTTAGAATAACGGGGAGCGGAAGAAATGAGAAGCTGGTCGTCTCTTTGCAATCATTCACCCGACAGCGCATTCCCCTGCAACGACGCCGATTTCGACGATGAGCTCGTCCATCTTTGCAATCTTACCGTAAAGAGGGACGAGCCGATAGCGGCCTGGAGATACGAGGCTTTTTGCTCCAAGCTCGTCCATCTTTGCAATCACGCGCCTCTGACGGTTCCGCTCGCTCTGACGGAGGCGGTTCCGCTCGCTGTAGGTCTTGTTTTTCTTCCGGTACTCTCTCCAGTAGCCCCTGTTTCTTTCGCGCCACGCCTTCTGGGCCGCGGCCTGGTTCTCCCGGTAGTCTGGGTCGCTTTTGAGCTTTTCTTTCTGCCACTTCCTTTTTCTGGCTCTCTGACAGTCGGCGCTTCCGCAGTATTGCTGGTTGAGAACAGCGGGATGGGGGAGAAACCTCTTCCCGCAGTGGGGGCACGTCTTCTCCATGGCTCCTCCGCAACCACGTCGGTTGGAAAGAGTGTGGACCAAAGATGCTTGGGAGAACAGTCTTGCGGGAGAATCTAAGGGGGTTTGAAGGTAGAGGGGGTGGGTCTCTAAACCGGCGGCGTTGCCGCCGGCCGAACGCCGGTCAGGTGGGTCTCTTCACCGGCGAGGGGTGGGTCCGATTGAGGCCGGTGCTTCTAAGGGTGTTACCTTCCTTAATGAACTCTTCTCCGAGCATTCTCAGGCCGACAGGGTAATCATTTCCCACAGATTGCCGGGTGGCCACTATTACCTCAGTGGGGGAGCCTAAGTCTACCTAGAAGATCGCCACCGTATTCATCATTTCTCTTATTCCTTAAGGAGAGGAAGGAAGCAAGCGTCGTAAAATGTGACATGTGAAGCTCAACAAAATCGAAACCGGAGGCCCTTGCTCTCACAGACGCCGCAAATTGAGTGGGTATCTCCGCAATCTCTTCAGGTGTCAGATCTTCAACCTTCTGTCTCCATCCCCTTCTGGAAAGCTTGAGGAAGTGCATAAGCTGAATGCCGATCTTTACCTCTGACCCCCTTTATGGCGCGCACCAAATTTCTCAGCTGACTGATAAACGAATCATCACTGATACGCAAGTTAAATGAGCTTCGGGAGGAGAGGACGACCGCTGCTTCAACAACAATAGCGCCCACCCCACCCATGGCAATACGTTGGTATCTGTCAATGATTTGCTGGGTTACATCTCCGTCCTCGCCTGCAAGCCTTGTGACTGCGGCTGTCATCATCACGCGATTTGGCTGCAACGTGCAGCTTCCGATATTTATGGGCGAGAAGAGTCTTGGGTATTTCATTCTATCGAAGAAACGAAACCGAACGAACTACGCAAAGCTATTTATGTTACCCCATACTTTTTAGGGCATCCTCAATCTCCTTGAGGCTCTCGGGATCATCGATCGTTGAAGGCACGTCATACGGTTGATTATCCGCGATCTTCTTCAGGCTTTTTCTGAGAATCTTTCCAGATCGGGTCTTTGGAAGGCGCTTAACGACTACAGCCCGGTTGAAACAAGCAATGGCTCCAATCTGGTTTCTTACCATTCGGATCAACTCTTCAATTATTTGCTTCGGTTCAGTCTCGACTGTAGATTTCATAACGACAAAACCGAAAGGCAACTGCCCCTTAAGGTTATCCTCAACGCCTACCACGGCGCATTCTGCAATATCGGGATGCTTTGAAATAACTTCCTCCATCGCTCCGGTCGAAAGTCGGTGCCCTGCCGCATTAATTACATCATCAACCCGACCCATCACATAGAGATACCCATCCTTGTCAAAGTAGCCCCCATCGCCCGTATAATAGTATTGTGGGAAAGGATCGGTATATGATTCCCTGAATTTGGCATCCTGTTTCCATAAAGTCATGAAGCTGCCAGGAGGAAGAGGAAGTTTTATGACAATGGTTCCTTCTTTCCCTGCGGGAAGCACCGCCCCGTTGTCACTCATAATCTCTATCTGATATCCTGGTACAGGCTTTGTAGGAGAACCCGCTCTTATCGGCAGTTGCTCCAACCCTACGCAGTTTGCCGCGATAGCCCATCCTGTTTCCGTCTGCCACCAGTGGTCGATAACCGGTCTTTGCAGTAATTGGCTTGCCCAGTAGTAGGTGTCCGGGTCCAGCCTCTCCCCGGCGAGAAACAGAGATTTGAAGTGAGAGAGATCGTAACCTTTTAGGAAGGTCCCATTCGGATCCTCTTTCTTTATGGCCCTAAATGCCGTTGGTGCTGTGAATAGCGCCTTCACCTTATGATCAGAAATGACTCTCCAGAAAGCGCCTGGGTCCGGAGTCCCGACAGGCTTTCCTTCGTACATCACCGTAGTGCAACCGTAGAGAAGTGGTGCATAGACAATGTAGGAATGTCCGACTACCCAGCCAACATCAGACGCGGCCCAGAAAACATCCCCAGGATCGACCCCGTAAATATTCTTCATGCTCCATTTTAGCGCCACTGCATGGCCTCCGTTATCACGGACGACGCCCTTGGGCATGCCTGTGGTACCAGAGGTGTAAAGGATATAAAGGGGATCGGAGGACCGAACGGGAACACAATCTGCGGCTCTATCTTCGGCCATACAGTCCGCCCAATCGAGATCCCTGCCTAAGCTCATGCGAGCTTTCGCTTGCTCTCGTTGATAAACGATGCACTTCTCAGGCTTATGATGGGCTACAATAAGTGCCTGTTCCAACAGCGGCTTGTACTCGATGATCTTCTTGCCCTCGATTCCGCATGATGCAGACATGATTATTTTCGGCTTGGCATCGTCAATGCGAATGGCAAGCTCGTGAGGCGCAAAGCCGCCGAAGACCACAGAGTGAATAGCGCCGATCCTTGCACAAGCAAGCATCGCAATTGCAGCCTCTGGGATCGTTGGCATATAAATAACAACTCTGTCACCCTTCTTCACACCGAGCGATGCCAGCGTACCCGCACACTTCGACACGAGGTCCAACAATTCGTTGTAGGTGAACTTCTTGATGGTATCCGTAACGGGGCTATCGTAGATGAGTGCTACTTGATCTCCCCGTCCGTCAAGCACATGGACATCAATCGCATTGTAGCAGGTATTTAACTCACCACCCTTGAACCAGCTATAGAATGGCGCCGATTCCGCATCAAGGACCTTAATATAGGGTTTGTACCAATGAATGTCTCTTGCAGCCTCGCCCCAGAATGCCTGGGGATCGGCTATAGATCTTTGGTAGGAATCTTCGTATGCCCCCGCCATGTCGATTTCTCCTCCCTGCAGATTGACTCGATCGAGCATAAACCGTTACGTGATCGTATTACGCGGATGCTTTGTTCCGTTCCAAAGGGTAAGGCCAACAAACACAGAATTCCGGACCGAACCCTTATTTAAAAGAAATAAGGAAAAATTTGTTGTCCCCTAGATATCTGGCTGAGTGAACTCTTGTTCCATCGTAGAAAAACACGTCACCTTCATTGCATATATACTTCTTCTTGTGATAACTGAACTCCGTCGTCCCGCTCAGTTGAAAGACCCATTCATATCCCTTATTTCTGTGGCCCTCCAGTTCCGTTCCCTCTTTGACCTCAACATAATAGACCGCCATGCTTTCGCTCTCTGGTATGCTAAGAGACCCGCGCGGACAGAGAATTCTCGAGGTTAGCTTGTCACCAGCAAGCACAAATTGTTCTTTCATTCTGACAATCTTTATATACCCGCTGCTCTCGCTCTCATTGATAAGAGTTGTGATGGGTTTTCGAAGGGTCTGCGCAATATCCCCGAGCACTGCAATGGACGGGGAAGTCTTTCCAGTCTCAATGCGCTGCACAGTCATTTTGCTGACACCTATCTTCTGTGCAAGTGTTTCGATCGTAAGTTGGGCAAGTTTCCTTTCCTTTCTGATCTTTTCTCCGATCTTCACACCATCTCCTTTGTTTCTTTTACATCGTCAAAAAGTCATCGCCAAGATAGGCTTTAATAACATGTTCATTCTGAGTCACATCCTGTGGTGAGCCTTCCGCTATCTTCGCCCCATTTGCCAGAACAACAATTCGATCCGAAAGCGCCATTATTGCCTGCATCACATGCTCCACCATCAGTATTGTAACCCCTCTATCTTTAATTTGTCTAATAAGAATCAACGCTTCCATTACCTCGGCTCCATTCATTCCTGCAAGGACCTCATCTAAAAGCAAGAGAGAAGGGTCAGTTGCGAGAGCTTTGGCAATCTCGAGCAACTTCCATTGCCCAAGAGTAAGGCTTTCACCCATTCGATCCTTGATCTTCACCAGTTCGGTAATCTCCAGGACTTCCAATGCCTTTACCCTTGCGTCTCTTATTCTACCAAATCTTCCGAGACAACCGACCAGCACATTCTCAAGCACCGTCATCGTGGGAAAAGGCTGCACCTTCTGGAACGTTCTGGTGAGGCCGAGCTTGCAAATTTTGCTCGGCCTCTTCCCTGTAATATCCTGTTCCTCAAAAAATACAGCGCCTCTGTCAGGGCGATAGTACCCAGAGATAAGGTGAAAGACCGTTGTCTTCCCGGCGCCGTTGGGGCCGATCAACCCCACTATTTCCCCTTCGTTAACGTAGAAAGATGTATCGTTTACGGCCAGAAGGCCGCCAAACGCTTTTGAGATTCCTCTTACATCGAGAATCGGCATCTTCCTCGGCCTGCCTACTTCTTATCTTTCAGTGTGAAGAAGAAGAGCACCCGGTCCTTGGGAGCCGGCACAACCTTGAGTGCCACTTCCGCTCCGACGGTCACCTCACTCGGATCGCAATCGACAATTGGAGAAATGATTCTCTTCCCATTATCAAAGTCTATCAATGCATAGATAGTGGGTACAGGAAAACCGGGGGGATTTCCGTTCTCCTGCACCGTGAAGGCATAGATCCTCCCCGGGTCGGGGAAGTCCACCCACTCAAGCTGGTCCGACATGCATTCGAAACAGACAACACGGGGAGGCCACGCGATGCAGCCGCACTCTTTACAGCGGGTGGTGGTCAGGCGCCCTTCACGCAGGTTGTCGTAGAAAGTATAAACACGGTTTTGATCCGGGGTCTGCAAAGGTACGGGATCGGTAATATAAACATCAGGGTGTATAATGTAATTATATTTCTTGTCTGTAGTTGCCATTAGTTCCTCCCATATATCAGGATATGATGCTCACCCAAGCCGCTCAGGTTGTGTCCCAGTGCAATCTTGGCATCTTTGACCTGCCGCACTCCTGCTTCTCCTCTCAGCTGAATAAAGGCTTCCCATGCCTGGCGCACACCTGTCGCACCGAACGGGTGTCCGCAAGCGATCAACCCACCGCTTGGATTCACCACCACCTGGCCGCCATGATCCGACAGCCCTTCCTGCACAAACCTGCCACCCTGGCCTTTCTCGCAGAAACCCAGCTCTTCGCATTCAATTATTTCCGAAATGGTGAAACAATCGTGTACCTCCGCTACGTCAATATCCATCGGGCTTATGCCTGCCATGTCGTAAGCCTTTTGGGCGGCAATCTTGAGTGCCGGCCAACTCGACCAGTCCTTTGGGTAGTTCACCCACGGATATCCGTCATTTATTTGCGCCGTACCAAGTATATAGATAGGCTTATCGGTGTAATCCCTGGCCCTCTCCTCCGTTGTCAAAATAACACCAGCCGCCCCTTCAGTATTGGTTGAACAATCAAAGAGCTTGAGGGGTTTCGCGATTGGCCTGGACTTCATCACCTGCTCGAGACTCGCGCCCTTCTGGTGATGTGCATAGGGGTTGTTGACAGAATGATTATGGTTCTTTACTGAAACTAGGGCGAGTTGCTCTTCCGTCGTCCCGTACTTTTTCATGTGTGCTTGGGCCACCATGGCAAAAAGGGGAGGGGGTGTTACACCGAAGCACCCTTCCCACTCGCGGTCACAGCCGGCCATCGCGTTGAGAAATATCTCTCCATGGGAAGGGACCATGACCTTCTCTGCACCCACGACCATGACCATATCAGTAAGCCCTGACAGGATCACACAATACGCTGTTCTAATCGCTGTTGTTCCACTACCACATTGATTTTCTACCCGACAGTGAAATTCCGACGGTCTTACTCCGCACCACTCTGCCGCAAGCGGGGCGGGGTGTCCCTGAAAGGCGGCTCTTTCGGGATACACGGCCGAAAGAATAAACGATTGCAAGTCCTTTGGCTTGATATTCTTGTTGTTGTCGAAAGTCGCCTTTCCGGCTTCAGCGATCAAGTCTCTGAATGTTGCCTGACGATTTCCAAAGCGAGTTATACCCGCTGCCACAATAGCAACCCTCTTCTGTTTCATGATGTCCCCTCCTTGATAACATATTCGGAAGCGCTGTCCTCGTTTTCGCTGCCGAAATAATTGCTCACCCTGGCTTTCAACCAGGGCAATATCCCCTTTTGCATGAAAATACAGATAAGCATGACAATAATACCGAAGACCATTATATTGATCCCCGATTTGCCGCCTCCCACGACATTACGCATTATTTCCGACACAGGCGTCAGGATAAACGAACCTATGACGGGGCCGTACACGGTCCCCGCGCCCCCGATGATGGTTCTGAGAAGAATATCTACGGATGTGAAGGAACCGAACATGATTTCAGGTTCAATATACATCGTATACTGAGCATAGAAGGTACCGCCGAGGGCGGTAAGGAAGGAGCTCAGGCCAACCGCGATCAGTTTGTAGCGGGTAATATCAATACCAAGCGCTTCTGCCGCATCCTCATTCTGATGCAGGGCTCTGAAATAGTAGCCCATTCTGCTTTTCTCAATTCTCGTTACAACGGCGATCGAGAGTATCAGCATTCCGAAGACTATATAGTAAAAGAACTTTCGCTCCATAAATTGAAACTTCAAGAAGTCCTGGCCGAGAAGAGGGATTAGGATACCCTGTGCGCCCCCGATTGATGTCATATTGAGACAAATCAGCCGAAGTATTTCGGCAAAGCCCAGAGTAGCCAGTGCAAAGTAAGGTCCCTTGAGACCGAAACGGAAACAAAGATACCCGGTAAAGAGGCCAAGCATCATTGCCGCCACACCCCCTGCAATCATGCCGAGCCAAGGCGTGAGGCCGAGGTGTGTAAACAAAAGAGTTGAAGTATAAGCTCCGATCCCATAATATGCGGCATGGCCGATAGAAAGTTGTCCTGCATAGCCGCCAAGAATATTCCAGCACTGCCCGAGATATGCATAGAAAAAGATCAGGATCATCACATGTATCAAGTATTCGCCCAGGATTGCAGGCAGGAAGAGACAAACAATTCCGAGAGCAACCAAAACGAGAGAAGATCTGCTTCTGACAACACTTTTCATCATGCTCTTCCCTTTCCGAATAAACCAGTAGGCCTGAAAAAAAGAATCAGCACCAGAATCCCGAAGGTGACGACCTGTTTCAGCGAATCGGGAAGGACAACGGAGCCAAAGGCCTCGGCAAATCCTATGATGAAACCGCCTATCAGTGCGCCCATGAAGTTACCGATACCACCCAAAACGACAACGACAAAAGCGACCAATATGAATGTTGTTCCAACATGGGGGTCAGCATAGCAAAATGGCATGAGGAGTCCTCCTGCTGCCCCCGCACAAGCGGTACCTATGCCAAAGGCAATAAGATACATTCTCTCTATGTCTATCCCGACTACCCTGGCGCCTTTTCTCTCATCAGCACATGCCCTTATTGCCCTCCCTATATTGCTTTCTTTAAGAAATAGGTACAGAATTGCCGTAATAACCAGAGCAAAGATGAAGGCAATTAAGCGGGTGCTGTTGATATTCAAAGAGCCTAGAGTGTAGACCTTCTTCAGGTAGCTTGTCTGGATGCTTCTCATGTACGGACCAAATATGAAGAGCATGGCATTTTGAAGGAACATGGAAAGGCCAAGCGTAAAGAGTATGTGTATATCTGACGTCGACGAAAGTATCCGGTTGATCAACCCATATTGAACGAAGGCACCGAAGAGAAAGAAGACAGGAATAATTACCAGAAGACTGATGTAGGGATCCAGATGCAGATAGGTTGTCAAGAAGAAGCTAAGATACATTCCCAGCATCAGGAATTCCCCATGGGCAAAATTGATGATCTTGAGGACTCCAAAAATCATGGTGAGCCCGACGGCCACCAAGGCATAGAGTCCTCCGGTAAGAAAACCACTTACGATCACCTGCCCTAAGAATGTGCTATCCATGCTTTCGAAATCTTCCTCTTATAAAATCGGCTGGAAGGGAGCAGGCGCTTCCTTCCAGCCTACCCTTTTTGCTTACCTGAGGCCTCTCTCTTTCCACGTCCGCATCGGCCATACAACCTTCGCAGAAGCATATTCCTCAGGCCAGATCACCTGCATTTTGCCATCTCGAAACTGTGTGAAGACACCCGTTGCTGGCGCCTGCCCGGTCGCATCAAATTTGTACTGGAATGGCCTCAGCACCGGCGAATTATTCCAATTGATGTCTGTGGCTGCGATGGCGTCTCTCACCTTTTGTCTGTCCATTGAGCCCGCTCTTTCCAGCGCATCCGCAAGCACCCAAGTGGCGTCATAGGCCGGTCCGCTATAGTCGTCCATGTCAATCCCGTACTTCTTCTTATATTTCTCGTTAGCAATTTGGTTCTTGTTTTTCGGTCCCTTGAAAGAGGGATGGTAATGGTGATTGACAATAAGATCGTCAGCCAGCTTGCCCACAGCCTTGGCGAAAGCCGGGTCTATATGCCCTCCCCCGGAAGGAATTCTTCCCATACAGTTGAAATCGAGGTCGTACATCGTTCGAGTTACGAGGATTGCGTCATTGGTGTAAGAAACCTGGAGAACCAGATCTGGCTTTGCTGCCTTTAACTTCATTATCGTCGTTGAGAGGTCTTGGGTCGTCTTCTGATAAGGGAGTTCCGCGACGAGCTCAAGACCGTACTTGGGCAACATTTCCTTCCACGACTTCGCTGTCGATTGCCCGAAAAGGGTATCTTCGTGAAGGATCGCGACTCTTTTCGGCCTTTGCCCGGTCTTGTCCCCGACCCATTTTACAAAATCGAGAGCTACCCGAGCATTTGTAGTCGCGTTATAGACCGTGCGAAAGATATACTTGAAGCCGCGTTCGGTGATCTGGTTGGCAACAGGGCCGGACAGGATGTTTGGACACTTGTATTTTTCGGAGATTTGGGTTGATGGAAAGGCGATGCCGCTCGAATACGGGCCAAGCAGTGCAACGACGTTATCCTTTGTGATAAGCTTTTCAGCGGCCGACATCGCTACCTGGGGCTTGCTTTCGGTATCGCCCACCACAAATTTGATCTTGGCTCCTCCGAGAGACTTAATTCCCCCCTTCGCATTGATCTCTTCCGCCGCCATCTCATGCCCATTGACACAAAGACGAGCAATCGATGCAAGAGGCCCGGTCATGCAATAAAGTATCCCAATCTTTATCTCCTTTGGCTGATTCTGTGCGAGGATCGGGGTTGACGCTGAGAGCAATAGACATACACCGACAAGAATGGATACCAGTACGAAACTTCTATTGGTCTTTCTGCTTCTTTTTCCCATAACTCCTCCTTTCTTTGATTGACTCCAAACCCCCTTGCCTAAGAACCCGCCCGCTGTTTGTCCAAATCTTACTCAGAGCCCCAGAAATGCCTTCCTCATCAGTTCATTCTCCAATAACTCGCTCCCCGCCCCTTCCAGAGTTACGTGCCCATTTTCCATCACATAACTGCGCGTTGAAATGCTTAACGCCTTCCTGACGTTTTGTTCGACCAACAGGATAGCGACGCCTTTTGCATTGATCTGTCGAATAATGTCAAAAATGTGTCCGACAACAAGAGGACCCAGCCCAAGAGTCGGCTCATCGAGCATCAAAAGTCTTGGTAGAGACATCAAACCTCTTCCTATCGCGAGCATCTGTTGTTCACCCCCGCTCAGCGTACCTGCTACCTGGCTCTTTCTCCCTTCCAGAACAGGAAACAATCGATACACGTCTTTCAAGCTCTCACCGCGGCGTTTCCTAGCTGCTTCATGAAAGGCACCTAGATCAAGGTTCTCCCTGACTGTGAGGGAAGGTATGATCATCCTTCCTTCAGGAACGTGGATTAAGCCGAGACGGACCACCGACGTGTAGCGGACTCTGTCCAGGCAGAGGTCGTTGAAAAAAATCGTTCCGGACTTCTGAGGAATGAGCCTGGAAATCGCATTGAGAAGCGTTGTTTTTCCTGCTCCATTCGATCCGACGATCGATACAATTTCATTCTCGCCCACGAAAATCGATGTGCCCTTCAAAATATGGGCCTTTCCGAAGAAGAGATGTAAATCATCTATCTTTAGCATAATCGTGGAAGTCGACTCTCCTGCCTACCGATTTCTCCGGGTCCTGACTCCTTTCACATAATCGACAATCTGAGAAGTGGGCGTGTCGGGGGGGAAGATTCTGTCGACGCCCATTTGCTGCAACTGGGGAATATCATCAGGCATTATCACGCCTCCCCCAAACACTACGACATCGTCGACCTTCTTCTGCTTTAGCAGGTCAAGTACCTTCCTAAACATCGTCATGTGGGAACCAGAAAGGATGCTGAGCCCAATGCCATCCACACCCTCCTGGATTGCCGCTCCCACTATCTGCTCAGGGGTCTGGAACTTTCCGGTATAGATGACTTCAACGCCGGCCTCCACAAGCACTCTGGAGATTAGCTTCGCACCCCGGTCGTGGCCATCTAGACCTGGCTTCGCTATCAATATACGGATTGCCCTCCCCATGATCGTCCTCCTCATCAAATTTGGAACCGCGTGATTCCTTCTTCATATCTCCCATAGACTTCTCGAATAACTGATCCAAGTTCGCCAACCGTCGCATACGCTTTCACTGCATCTAGAATGGCCGGTATCGCATTATCGCTGCTTCTGAGAACACGCCTCACATTGTCCAAGCACTTCTCGACTTTCGCATTGTCTCTTTCCTTACGGAGTCTTATAAGGGCATCAATCGTCTTTCTCTCAGCGTCCGGGTCATATCGGAGAGGCGCAACTCGAACGTCCTCATCCATAACAAACTCGTTCAAGGCCACCTTGATCCGGTCCTTTGACTCGATTTCCCGATTATAGCGATAAGCCTGCTCAGCAATCTCGGACTGGTAAAAGCCCTTTTCAATCGCCTTGATTGCTCCCCCCATCTTCTCGATCTTTCCCAAATAGTCGTAGACCCCGTTTTCAATCTTCTTTGTAAGCGTCTCGATGTAGTAGCTTCCGGCAAGAGGATCCACCGTCTTCGTCACGCCCGTCTCGAAAGCCAGTATCTGCTGAATGCGAACAGCCATTGTTGCGCCTTCCTGGGTGGGTATTTGATAAGCTTCATCAAAAGAAGAGAGGTTCATAAACTGAATACCGCCCAGGACGGAGGCTAACGCCTGAATTGTGGTTCTGGCCAAGTTAATGTAGGGCTGACGGCGTGTAAGATGACTGCCTCCACTGTAGATCATGATCTTTGCCTGCATGGTCTTAGCGTTCTTGGCCCCGAAGCGATCTCTCGCTATTTTCGCCCATATTTTTCTAAAAGCCCTGAACTTAGCAACCTCTTCTAAGAAATCAAGCGATGAGGACAGAAACCATGAAAAGCTTCCAGCATAATCGTCAATCGAGAGACCTCTTCTACTCATTTCCTCAATATAGGCAATGCAGTTAGCCAGCGGAAAAGCGAGTTCCTGAATTGCCGTAGCTCCCGCTTCTCGAGCATGGTAGCCGGAAAGCTGCAAGGGAGAGAAGTTAGGACAATTTTTCGCGCTGTATTCAACGACGTCGGCGGAGAGCCTGAAATGACCCTCGGGTGTAGTAAATTGAGTTCCTCGACACGCAAATTCCATGAGAGATTCATTCGTCATAAATAGCCCGAAGTTGCTCGGAGGCACTCCAGACTTTTCTGCAAGAGACAGAAAGAGGGGAAGAATAATAGGGCCTGTAGACATGCCAACGCAGATGAACATTTTCACTGAATCCAGCTTGATTTCATCAAAGATGGCCTCAAGTGATTTAAGAGAGTCGATAGGCACCCCTGTCTTCCCCACCTCGCCTTCGGCAAGCGGATCATCGGAATCAAGCGCCTTGTGCGTCGGCAAGTCAAGAGCGATAGAGAAGGAGGTAGCACCCTGGCCAAGCAGGTATTTAAAGCGTTTATTGGTTTCTTCAGCCGATCCAAAACCGCTGTACTGCATCATCACCCAGGGGGCAGTACGATACATCACAGGATCAATACCCCGTGCAAAGGGGTAAGCGCCCGGCCAACCGGAATCAGCCAGGTAATCGAATCCGGCTTCTTCAAGGTCAAGAGGAGTATACAACCTCTTAACCTCAATCTGCGAATCAGTCTTGAAGGGATCCTTCATCTCTTTAGCCTGACCCAACCTCTCTTTGACGACCGTTTCCTCCCAGCGCTTTTTTTCTTCTCTTATTTTTTTCAAATAATCTTTGTCAAACATGATTACCCTCCAGCCCGCCTCGGGCGAATGGCGTTCGAGTTAGACTTCATCGTGTGATCTTGATGCCTGCGGCTTCCCTGTCCCAGGTCGCTGCAGATATGCCTCCTTCCCGCAGCTTATACTTCTCGATTTTCTGATTGGGTGTCTTGGGAAACTCCTTCATGAATTCGATATACCGGGGAACCATGAAGTAAGCCATCCGTTCCTTACAATACATGATCAGATCAGCTGGATTCAGGGTCTGCCCTTCCTTCAATATCACGCATATCTTCACTTCATCCTCGGTCATTTCTTTGTCTTTGATCGCGATTGCGGCCGACTCAAGTACTGCCGGATGAGAATTAACTACTTCCTCTACCTCAAAAGACGAGATGTTCTCGCCTCTCCTTCGGATCGAGTCCTTCCTCCGGTCTACGAAATAGAAGTACCCTTTTTCGTCCTGCATGCCATAGTCTCCCGTGTGGTACCAGAGGTTCCTGAAAACTCTGAGGCTGACGTCGGGCAGATTGTAGTAGCCATCCATCTGAATAAATGGCTGATTCCCCCGAACCACTATCTCCCCAGGTACACCAGGCGGGCACTCGATGTCGTTGTCATCGAAGATGCGGCATTCGTACTGAGGCAGGCTTTTCCCGCAAGAATCAGGCTTTGTCTCTTCATTGAAGGGCGACGCGATGCATATGCTTGTCTCTGTCGCCCCGAACATTCCTATCAGTTTCACCCCGAACCTCTTCTCGAATTCAAGAGAGTCTGGGATCAGCGGGACAGAGTTAACTACTTTTAGACTGTTCTTCGCGTCGTCGGGCTTTGGATCCTGCTTCATAAGAAGGACGAGGATGGAACCCATCACATCGGTGTGAGTCGCTTTATACATATCGATCTCGTCCCAGAAGCTTCTCAGGCTGAACCTCTTTCCCATCGCAAAAGATGCTTTAACGAGCAACGTTGTGTAGATAGAGGACATCGACGCGTTTGCATGGAAAAAGGGAAGACAGGAGTATAAGACGTCGTTTTCTGAATGCTGCATGTAATAGAGGGCTGACCAAGCGGTATTGTAATAGTAATGATGGCTGAGCAAAGCCCCTTTTGAAGGACCGGTAGTTCCAGAGGTGTAGAGAATAGACATCGTCTCCCAGGGAAACACCTCGACTCCCGGAGCGGATGGAGACCCCTTTAACAATGCCTCGAATGGCGTCACCTTGATCCGCTTGAAGTTGACTGATTCCTTGTGCTCGGGATTCTCTTGCACGACCACAACACCGTTGATTTTCGGGATAGAACCCTCTATGAACTGAACACGATCTACAAGATCATTGTCGACAAAGGCGAGGGTTGCGTCAGAATTGTGAATGATGTACTGAAGAAGATTCCCCCGCAGCGTCGGATTCATCGGCACCATCACGATACCGAGCTTACCCAGTGCAAACCAGGAGTAAATGAATTCGATTGAATTCTTCATCATAAAGCATACCTTGTCGCCCTTCTTCAACCCCATTTTGGTAAGCGAGTTGGCAACACGGTTCACGTTCGCATCGAGTTCCTTGTACGTGACTTTCTGCTTCTCAAACATGAAGAATACCTTGTCTCCCAACTCCTTGGCTCTCGCCTGCACCAGGTAAGGGACTGTCCTGTTCTTGAATTCAACCTCAAATCTTGCAGTAGAAAATTCCTCCATAATTACCTCCTCTTCGGGTCTTTTATATTAAAATATGGTACTCTGTACCCTTAATATATTATCCATGTATGATAAATAGTGTCACTGGCTTAGCTTTGTTTTCTCTTTTATAGCCATTTTGTAGCTAACAAACGATGATAATATGGTTACATTGGTTTTGTCAACATAAATTTCAGATGTGAATATTTTTTTATTGCCTCTGTGTATAAAATAATGATACTTTGTGTCAATGAACGCCATTGACCGTGTTATAGCCGGGGATATTCTTACCGCATCCCGATTAATGAGAGATGTGGAAGATCGAATACCCGAGGCACTCGAAACTCTAAAGCAGTTGTACCGTTATACAGGGAAGGCGTATGTGGTAGGAATTACGGGAGCACCCGGAGCAGGCAAGTCGACATTGGTTGATACGGTGATCGATTTGCTTCGTAAGGAAGGCAAGACCGTCGGTGCTGTTGCTATAGATCCTTCCAGTCCGTTCTCGGGAGGCGCCTTTCTAGGCGACAGAATTCGGATGCAGCGCCACGCTACCGATGAGGGTGTTTTCATACGCTCTTTGGCCACCCGCGGGTACCTGGGAGGGCTATCGAGAGCGACATACGACATCATCAATATCATGGATGCCATGGGTAAGGATGTCATTCTCGTCGAGACGGTGGGAGTAGGTCAGGACGAGGTCGACGTCGCACATCTAGCAAACACCTCCGTCGTCGTACTAGTTCCCGGAATGGGAGACGAGATCCAGGCTATGAAGGCAGGCATTATCGAAATTGGAGATATTTTTGTGATCAACAAGTGCGAACGAGAAGGTACCGGGAAGATGGAAGAGGACCTGAGGCTGGCCTTGGAGATCGCAGGTGCAAGATACGATAACTGGGCTCCTCCCATTTTGAAGACGGAGGCGATTTCAGGAAAAGGGGTTGCGGAAGTGGTGTCAGCGGTTTATCGCCATAGGGAGGCGTTGCTCCAAGGCGGCTGTTTTGATCAAAAGGTTAAGGAACGAATGAAAACAACTTTCGTCAAAATACTCGAAGGAAGGATAACTGAGCAGGTGATGGAAAGAATTGAACGGGAACATTTATGGGACAGGATTCTCGCGGATTTGGTGGCAAGGCATGTCGATCCCTATACGATGGCAGAACAAATAATAACGAGCTGGAGCAAGTGAGGCAGAGAGGCAAAGGGATGTCTGGTGGCGGAAATCCCGGAAGTTGGTGTGGGCATACAACTCTCTATTTCGACGACAGATGTGGCCATTGGCTGAGGCCGGCTGATATCACGCAGCGGGAAAAGTATACGATCTTTGTGATGCAGGCCGAACAGTTGTGACGAATTCACAAGTAGACAGGCCAGACATGACGCTTGTGAAGTTCGAAGTTGTCAATTGCCGCAGCACATTTCTTGACCCTCGGAAAGCGTTCGCGGAGAACACTGAAGAGTTTCAAGTAAGAATCGACCCTCTTACGGGAAAGTCTGGCCATCTCTCGCACTTCAATGCGATCAGGCCGCAGCGGCTTTTCCTTCACGATTATGAACGACCCGAGATTAAGGGGCAGTGTCCTTTCTGCCTTGAGATGAGAGGAAAGTCAACCCCTCGGTTCGTGGACCGCGTGCTTCCGGAGGGCAGACTGACGAGGGGAGAGGCGACGCTCATACCCAACCCTTACCCCTATGACATCTACGTGGTGTCATTATAATGACCGACGACCACGTGGTGCCGCTGGAAAAGCCGACCGGCAAGAGGGTGGCTGATGCGCTGTCTCTTGGCATAGATTTCCTCAAGGAGATACGCGATCCGTCGCAGTGTTCAGGCAGGATAAGAGATCTTGCGAGGAACTTTCATATCACTTCGCACCCGGGCGCGCGTCGCCGGCCATAGCCGTACGAAGTGCCGGTCTTTCGGCAACGAGCATTACAACGACGAACTTCAATCCGATCAAGGCACCTGCAGCAGAGCCTACGATTACGTAAAAGCTATCCCATTGTGTGAGTGCCGACACGTCGCACCGAATTACTGCACAAAATGAACACTAATACTGCCAAGTCCAAGAATCAATTGGGACTTAGGTCTGGGTCTTTCGGCAAAGGTTTCTCGGAACCCTGCAGTAAGCTCTTAGAAGGAAGAACAGAATTGTCGTAGCCAAAGGTAAGATTGCCACATGAAAGATTGTACTCTCAGTTGAAGTCCTCGGCGCAACATTTTAGGAAGAAAGCGACAAACGAAATCGGAGTGGACGCTCGAGGCTTAGAGCCTTTGCCTCGCTGAGAGAATAACAAGGGGCTCCCCTTGTTATTCTCCCTCGGTGAGTGTCAGTTGACGAGAGGGCTGACAAGATCGTAGACCTCTCTGGTCTTGACGAGCCTGTCCTCAATGGTGTTCCTATGGCTGGCGATCCAGCTCAGAACCTGGCTCAAATGAAACACGTCCCTGACCGGCGCACAGGACCCTGGTACTTCAACATCGTTCTTTACCTTCCTCTGATGGGGAAGGGCTTTCTCAAAGGGATCCTCTATGGCGCCGTCGAACCCCGTACGCACGATGTGGCAGGTTCGTGCAGCAGCTGAGGATGACATCCAAATAATCATTACTCCCGAAAGGCTCGCGTATGAATTGGGGGAGCCGGCCTGCGACCGATTTTAAGGGGACATGGGAAGACGTTGTTATCTTCTGGCCGAACCAGGTGATCTTCTCTCCACCGCTCTCCATACTTTCCCCCTTTGGTCAGTCAGTTTTGAAGACGCTCTGTTCCTCATATGTTACAGCACTGTCGGCGTAATGTCAGTCAGAACAAATGCGTGTTTTATGCAACGGCCTCGATGAACCGCCTGATGTGGCGGCCAAGCTTACCGTGTCCTTTGGCGAAGGAGTTTTGATAGCCGTGTATGAGGCGCTTCACCTGCTGCGGGGTGAAGCTCTTCCCGTTCCGTGCCTTGATGTTTGCTTCCTTGAGGAACCTGCACACGTCGACGAGCCGTGAAGAGTCCCTGTAGAGGTCATTCACCGCACGGATCACGACCTGCTCTTGGGGGTTCTCCTCCAGGGTGTGACCGTTTCTCCTGTACCCGTATGGTATGGAACCGACAATGGCGCCCTGGTTCTTCTTGAACTCCATGGCCCGCTTTGTCCGGTACCTTACCTGTCGTCTTTCCATCTCGCCCAGGAAGGCCTTCATGGCAAAGTTCAGCCATCCGTCGGGGGAGCTTGTATCAACCTGCCCCTCGACAGTGTGGAGCTCGATACCCTTCTCATTAAACAGCCGTTCGATGGCAAGCAAGGTGAGCATGTCACGGGAGAGCCGTTCAAGAGAGTAGAGGACAATGACGTCGGCCTGTCCGGCCTCGACCCTATCGAGAAGCTCGATGAACCCGGGCCTTGTCTTGTTCTTCCCTCCCGAGATGCCGGCGTCGGCAATGATATCAGACAAGGAGAAACTTCGATAGGCGCAGTACTGCTCGATCCTCGCCTTCTGGTTGTCGAGGCTCACGCCCTCCCGGGCCTGCTCTTCGGTGGAGACTCGGATGTAGCCGACGGCCTTCGCCATGTCTGTTTACCCTGGCCTTTTTACTTTCATTGGCTTTCATTAAGTTACAATATCCTAAGATGGCTGTCAAGAGAAATATGTAATTGATTGAAATGTTGACAAGGGTATTGAAATCTTTTATCTTTTAAAGATGGTAGATGAAAGCCTTCTAACTCTCCAGGAAGCGGCCGACAAATTAGGCATTTCGAAGGTCACCCTTTGGCGATGGATCAAAGACGGAAAACTCACAGCTGTTAAGCTATCACGCCGGATTGTCTACGTTCGGAAAGACGAGATAGACCGCTTCCTGAAAACCTCGGAAACGACCGCATAGGCTGCCCCCCGGATCGTGCTTCTCAGCGGAGTGCTATAAACTTCCCTCTGCCGGTCCTTCTATCGCCTTCAGGGCGCTCCAGCGTGCCACCGGCAGGGCCGTAGTGGGGGAGGAGAGAGGAGGCGTGGACGGCAAAGGAGCCCCCGGCTATCGCAACGGTTTCTCACCCCTTGACATGACTTCCCACCGACCATTTATTTCAGCCCGCAGCTCACACTTAAAGGCATTCAGGATGTAGCAAAGGCACAGGATACGGAAAGGCCGCTGGCCCAGTGTCACAAATAGCTAGACGGTCAAGACGACAACTGTCTTTAAACCTTGAAAATAGTTCGTTTCATGTTTCGAGCTAGCGTAATTTTACGGTCTCTGACAGGCTGCCTCCTTGACTCTACGTGAAAAATGCTTACTTAAGGATTACACTTAATCAGCGATAATACTGTTCGAGATGCCGATTGTATACAAAGTTCAAGGACTTCTGGGAAATGAAGCCCTTGAATAACCGCCCCAATAGGAGTGTTTGTGATTTTTAACACAAAAATGCTTGACAATTTTTACTATTTATTATACCCTGTGCGCAGGATCGATTTTAAAACCATGGAGATTGCCGGCGTCTCTCCAGGTAATGACGAAACCGGGATAGGGGATAAGTGACCACACAACTCTCTCTCATAAAGACCGCTAGAGAACTGGTTAAAAAACACGATCTTTCCGGACCCAGGCTAAGGGAAGCAATTCCGTACATAAACGCATTTTCTGGTAAGCGTTTTGTGCTGAAAATCGGCGGCTCTGTCTTAAATGATTTGAGTCTTTTGCCATCGCTCATTGAGGACGTAGTATTTCTGAAAAAGGTCGGCATCAGCGTAATTCTTGTTCATGGTGGTTCCCGACAACTCAACGAAGAGATGGCGAGGCACAACCTACAGGTAGAGTCAGTTGACGGCCTACGGGTTACATCCAGAGAGGTACTTGAGATTGCCGCCGTCGTCTTTGCAAAAATCAGCCAAGCAATAAAGAAGGAAATTGCGAAGCATGGGTATAAATCCGTAGTTTTTGGGCGTCAATCGGGGCTTGTAAAGTCGGAGCAAACTGACGTATCGCTGGGATTGGGCTTCGTCGGCATACCCAAGGAAGTTGACGTTTCGCTTTTGAACGGTCTTGCGGATGACGTTATCCCAATAGTCTCGGCCGTAACAGCGGGGACAAAACCGGACGATGTTGGTTTCAACGTGAATGCGGATGACGTTGCCGGGATCATTGCGTCCAAGATCGGGGCAGAGAAGGTCATTTTCATGACCGATGTGGACGGAGTGTTGGACGAAAACGGGAATCTCATCTCAAGTTTGACCGTAAGCCAGGTTGAAGAGCTGATAAAAAGGAATGTCATTTACGGGGGTATGATACCTAAGGTCCAGACGTGCCTCGACGCCCTAAAAGGCGGCGCCAAGAAATGCCATATAGTGAAAGGTAGCGTACATTCGTTCATTGATGAGATTTTAACCGACGAGGGCGTTGGGACTGAATTTGTTTCAGATCAGACTATTCAAGTAAGCCACCAAACCGCCTGAGTGATAGACTTCGCCTTCAGTGATTCAATATTAGAAGACCTCGAAGAAAACCCCCGTGTTTTTATAGGCACAGTAATCGATATATCACATCCATTTTTTGGATACTCCGCTGATTTGAATGTTGATCTTGCGAAAAGATTGGGCGTTTCCCAAGGGGACCTATCTGTTCAAGTGGTCGAAGAGCACATTCGGAAAATAGGCCATAAACATAGTGTCAAGGTAATCGCGTTGGTCAAAGACGAGGTTCAACGCGACGCAGCGTTATTAAACAAATTACGACCGGGAAGAATCATACTTCTCAAGTAGTCTTAGCCGTCCTCCGCTGCCTTATAATCTCGCACAATCGACGCCCTTACTGCCTTTTCCCGTGAGTCTACGGGGGGGACGTGAAGCACCCTTCAATAGGGGAGGATCACGCGAGAATACATGCTTTTAGGAGGGTGATCCCTTTTTATCGCTCTCCTCTTTTTCTTTTCTGCGTGCCGTCTGTCTGTCTGCTGCTTCGGCCTTTTTCTGGCGCCTGACGTTTTCTCTTTCTATCGATTCAGCCTCCTTCCTGCGCCTGGCCTCTTCCCGTTCCCGTTGCCCAGCCTCCTTCTTCTGCTTTCTTTCTTCTATTTCCCGCTTCCTTGCTTCTACCCGAAGCCTAGCCTCCTCTTCCTCCCTGGCCATGGAGCAATAATGATCCTCGATTCTCACTTTATCCGCGATCAGCTGATGATCGCCGGATTCGGCATACATAACGGTAATGGCGCCGTGCCCAGGCTGACGCAAGGGGCAATAATCGGGAATCCAGGTTTGAGAGACCCAAGTGTCGTTTCGAAACATTTCTCTTATCCTTAATTGTCTCTCCTCATTTTCCTTAGTGGTTTTTCTAACACCTCCGGCCATAGGAATCAGCCTGCATCCGTAAATTACGTATTTTCTTTCTGGCCACGTTGAGTCCACGTAGAGAAAGGGGCAACTGCTGCAGTGGTGAACATAAAAGATACGGTCTTGAACTTTGGGCCTATCCCTGCGCCTTTGCTTTGCTGCCCTGCCGTACATCTCAACACCCCTATCACAGTCTCCTATCCTCTTGAAAAAATTGCAAGGTCTTCCATCGATAGTCCAGCCTTTTGTCCCTATAGCGCACAGCGTAGCGTGTGCTGCAGGCGTCCCGGTGGACCTCAGAGGGTAGTAGTGGCACCCCCTCCCCGAAAAGAGGATTTTAGGGACGTTTAGAGTTCGTTTCTCTGCCTCGAAGGGGTAAAGGATCGGCCCCCAAGTCGATGGCAGCCGGAAACGGGGCCCTGCCCCTCTTCCTGGGGCGCGTGAGGGCGTCCGGCGAGGCGGGATGGAGGGCCCTGCGTCCCCTCAGCGCCTCCAGGGCGAGACTTCGGAGGGTCCGGAGGGGTGGTTTTACAGGCCATCCCCTTCAAGTCTCCTTGTTCGCCCCCCCCGCTGTTTGAAAAAGAAGGGTGCGTGGGCTTTCATGCAGGTTTCTTTCAACACAAAAGGCCTTCGTCATTCATTTTCATCAGGAGTAGGCAGACACTCTTTAGCGACTTCAAGCACGTGCTCAACGTCCCGTTTAATCAGACGCAAGACTTTTTGCCAATTTGGTAAAGCTGTGTTAAAATCCCGGTCAATCAGGCAGAGCAAAGAGCGCCACTCCTCGGCCGCCTTCGTCACATTGTCCTCAGTAAAATAGGTCGCTGCCCTATGATACCAGACATGATATGGGGAAAAGTAATAGGTGTTTCCAATTTCATCGCCGAAAGGAGCAATGTTCGATTCGATGATGTCCGTATATTCTTGCCGGGCGAGGGAAAGAAAGCCATCACTCAGCTGGCGCTTCTCCTCCCTGACTAAGTGCGCAAGCATGTTGTAGGTCATTCCGAGCCTGAAACCTGTTCGTGGATCACCTGGTGCGATCTCCTGGGCCATGACATATTGGGACAGAGCCAGCCGCAGCAGCTCCTCCTGCCGTCCCGGCTCCATTGATTCCTCGGTTTCAGACAGTTTGAAAAAGGAATCCCCGACTAGGAGACTCTCATAAGCTTTCTTCAGGCGTTTTTCTTTCACCTCTTCCGCATTCTCGCCGTCTTTCCTGTTGCGGATGTTGTCAACGACGGCTGCAACTTCCTCAACATCACGCGCGAGCCCCTGTTTCACCACATAGTCGGGACCACGTATCGCATCGAGAAGCCAAATCTCAGTCTCCCGTGAGACATCCCAGCTTTTCTTGACTCGCGGTTCATTAGAGAGGCCGGAAAAACCGCACAGATCAAAAATAAGTAAGGGGTAATGAGCTTCGGTAATCAGCTTATCGATCAGGTCTTTGACGGCCGAAAAATCGGACGGACGTTTCAAAGGATCCTTTTGAAGACAGTGCTCGATAAGAGATGCGACGCCTCGGGGGATTTTCGAGTTTCTCGCAAGAACGGGAATGTGGGGCTTATGGACATGCCTGTCAATAAACTCTTCAGAGGAAGCAGCATCAAATATATGCCTGCCGGTGCACATTTCATAAAGGGTGCACCCGAAAGAGTAAATGTCGGACCGGATGGTAAGAGAGTCCCCCGAACATTGCTCTGGAGACATATAGGGCGGTGTGCCCCAGCGTGCATTTGTGCAGCCGAAGGTATTGAACCTAGCTGAGCTCAGCAACGGGAAAGTGAGGACCCCGGAGGGACCGAAAATCCTCGCCATGCCGAAGTCCGCTATCTTTACGTCGCCTTCAGCGCTGATGAGTATGTTCTCCGGATTGAGGTCGCAATGGATCAGGTCCGTGCCCCTCCCACTCTCCCGTATTGCTTTTTGAGCCTCCATCATGCCTATGCAGATTTCAAAGGAGAAGAGCACTATCAGTTGCATGTCAAGGCCGGAATGCCGAATCCATCCGGCGAGTGAAGTCCCGAACTCCGGGTGTCCTTTCACCAACTCGGTCACGACCAACGGGCAAAGGCCTTGGTCGGTTTCAACATTCACTATCCGATAGACACTGACAAGGTTTCGCCTTTGGCCGAGCTGAATCCAGATTTTCGCTTCCCTTATGAAACCCTGGAGAACTTCTCTCCAATCATCGAAGGCATGAAAGTGGACTGTTTTCAGGGCGACCGGAATCTTCTCTGTCAGGTCTTCACATAGATAGACAACCTCTGTGCCACCCTGGATGACCTCGTTGACCCTAAAGCTGGATGCTATTTCGTCGCCGATTGAGAAGTCTAAAGAACTAATGCTGTCCTCCTTGAGACAACCTTTCACCTCATTTATTCATTACCATCAGAGCGGCTGCATATCAAGACAATCTTCGAGGTTAAGAAAAGCGAGACTGCGGATGGCAGGAAGCACTCGTGAGGATAGGTACCCTCTCCAGGGGAAGCAGGGAAGGGGATTTCTCCCCCTCCTTGGTCTACCTTCCGCCCTGGCATGACTAAGAAAATAGTGGGCGAAAATGTCCTTTTTGACTGTGAAGTTACCGTGAAGTGGAACCGCCAATCAAGGGGGGATTACTGGGGGCTTGTCATTCCCCGGTCCTCGTTCTTCCTTGCAGCGCGCCTACCATCGGCAATCACCGTGCCGTCCCCTCAGAAATAGGTCTTCAATGTCAGAGTCGCCGTCTTTCACTTCCACCGTAGTGGACAGGACCCCGGTCGGGCACGAAGCCGGAATTTCTGTTCGGTCTGTTCTTCTCGAAGCTGCAAATGACAAACCGTAGCGCATTCACCGCATTGAGTCTCCGCGGCAGCTCCTTCACGGCATCTGTCTGCACCATTCGCAACTGATCAAGCAGAAGGGACCCCTGCGGGATCTCCAGCAGCCCTTTCTTTATCCAGGCATTGATGTGGTATATGCCTAGGGCCGGTTGATCGACCCATGGCGCCTCTTCCAGTCTGCCGGGAGTCTTCTTTTCATAGACAAAGGTCTGAAGGGCCTCGGCATACCCGCTGTAATCGTCGTCTTTAAGTTTTTCCGTTATGCCGTACAGGTGTTCACAGAGGTAGCGGGTGGTGTCATCGGTCAGCCTTTGAAAGAACACATCGAGCGATGTAAGGGCATCAGGGGCCTCGTATTCGCTCAGAAAGCAAAGCTTGCCCCGCCCTGGCGGCTGTTCTCTGTCGAGAGGGGTTCCTATCGCCCATGGTGGGGTAGGCACCCGCTCCTCTCCATAAATGCAATAGTAGGCGGGCAGGTTCTCATCCATAAGCGGCCAACTGATACCGCCTCGGATATCCTGATACACTTTCTTTTCGCCGTTGTCCATCTCGTGGATTATTAACCCCTTCTCATTCCTTTCTGCCTTCACCACAATGCTCATTCCTGCCCTCCTCTATAGGTTTGCGAATACGAAAATGGGGCTGCTCTGCCGGGCCATGGCCTCGTAGTTGAACGCATGGCGGAAGTGATCAGGCCCGAGCTTCACGTATATGTAGCGCTTCGAGCCGGTCTCCTCGTCCTCCTCGAGCTTCTTGGCCGCATTGTGGAGGTGGTCCGCGAAGGTCTTCACTATCTCACACTCTTTTGGGAGGATAATGGTTTGGTCGGCTATCTCCTTGTGGCTTGCGTCGAGGCTCTCCGTACGGTTGCACTGCACGATGAATTCAGCGTCATTCCATGCGTACGATCCCCGCTGATGGTCATTGTAGTAGTTCAGGTAGACTTTGCCCTTATGCCGTTGCGCGAAGGCCCTGGCGTTTCTGGTCTCAGGAAGAGCGTCTACCACGCACCGGGAAACGTGAAAGTTTCTCATTAGCCCGTCAAGCTCTTCCCATTCCTTGTAAACGTCCAGGTGCATGACTTTCCCCGCCTTCTGCCGGGCTTTCTTGCCGATGACGACGTGGAGATCGGAGCCCTGGTCAACACCCATGAAGCAGGGGCCCGGATCCTGGCTCGCTATACCGTCGTTCCCGCAGAGGAAAAGGACCTCTTGAACGGTCAGACGGTTATGTGCTTCCACGTAGGCAACCCCGATCTTGAGGTTATAAAAGTCGGTGAGGTTACTCGTGGTCCTGAACTGGTGGAGGATTGCGGCCGGCTCAACGAAGTGACTGAAGAGCTGGGAGTAATGGCGGCCTCGCTTGTCAGTGATGGAAGGCCGCTTCGCCACCCATTCTCCTATTGAGGGATTGAGCTCGCCCCTGCACCTCGGATTCTGACAGGCCCTGATGACCCTGCCGTCGTCCACCTCCAGGAGACAACCGGGGAACGTATCCTCCAGGCAGGTATACTCTCTGCAGCGCTCGCACTTCAGGAGCCAGTACTGCTGGTCGGTCTCCTGGAAAGCTTTATCGATGCCATAATCGGGCAAGGTCGGGTTGCTGAGCTTGAAAACCTCCTTGAATTCACTGTGGCCCATCCGCTCCATGGCCATGTCGACGGCGTTCTGCGGGGCCTCGTCCAGCTCGTCAAAGATGATGAAGTCGGCCGGCACAGATTTCAGGCCCACCCGTGATGTCATGCCGCGGAGATAAAGAAAGCAGTTCCAGATGCGCTTTATGTTCGCGGAGTCCGTGTCCTTGAGCCATTTCCCTATTGTCTCAGAGTTGTCATTGATGAGCGGGTCGATCCGGCCCTTACTGAAGTCTGTTACGTCCGTCTTGTTGGGGAAGAGGTAGAGGATGCCCCGGTAATTGCGGTACCGGGCGCTGTGGATCGCCTTAAGCATCGCCTTCGATGTGAGACCGAGCTGGGCAGCCTTCTCCTCCACCTGGTACGGGTGGGTGTCTGCGTAAGGGTCGATGAGGTATTCGTGTCTCTCGAACGTGAAGGGCTTCCCGTCCAGTACGATAGGGACCGACGCGGCCCATTCCCCGAGAGGCCGAACACTATCAGACGAGCCGAACCGCTGATCGATCGATTGTAGCAGACGGTCGTAAAGCTCCGCCTTCCTTGAGACGCCTAATAATCCTATCTCTGACATCGGCACTAACCTCCCCAATCGCTTCGAGTACTTCTCTCTGAAATTCCGCTATGGCCTCCACGTCGTAGAGCGTCTTAAAGATATCGAGCTGCAGGGACAATTGCCCTCGTATTTCGGCCATGGCCTTAAGGGCGAGTTCGCGGGGGTCCTTGAACTTGTACTCCAGGACCTCTTCCGGTTCTTCTTTACTGCCCCGCTTGACTTTTTTCACCTGGGATTCGAGGATTTGCAGCGCCTCATCGTCTCCGCGGCTCCATCGCATGAGAAGGTCAAGGAGTTCATTCGCATAGCCGTTGATCTTCTGTAGTTGCTCCACGGCGTTCAGGTTCTTCTCGACCACCCTGTGGGCAGATTCCAAGGCAATGTTTTTGACGACGGAGATGTTGAGCTCCTTCTTCGCCTTCGAGACGGCGCCCTCGCTGACGCCGAAGAGTTGAGCAATCTGTTTCTGCGATTTACCTGCCCTAAGTAGCTCAGATAATTTGACTTTATCGATCTTCGGCTTAGGCATTTAGTTAACCTCTGGTAAAGCTGGTAAAGTCGATTTACTAAGTTGATCTACGCCGCCGGGACATAGAGTTTCCGTTATGTCTGTTTTATGCCCGTGGTGGTCAGTATGTAGCCGTTTTGGGCCGATTCCTACCGATACAGGGAAAACCGGAAAGCCTTTGATAATGAATGGATTGTAAGGAATTGCGCGGGTTTTGATGGAGTCTCGTTTCCGGTGTTTTATGCCCTTAGGATCCAGCGGGTTAAACCGTAGGGGTTCAAATCCCCTCTCTCGCATTCAATGAATCTGGACCCGCCGAACAATGTCCTCTATTTCGGGGAGACAAGCCGGCTCGTGCCCACAGGCGGCATCTTATGCCCGTGGCGTAATGTCCGGCCGGGGGATCACCTGTCTTGCTTCTTATTTTGAGCCAGATACCAGTCGATTGTTTCGGAGAGCCCCGATGCCAGGTCGTGCATTGCCTCGAAGCCAAGCTCTTCCTTGGCCTTCTCCACTTTCAGGGTGCTCACCCGGATATCGCCCCCCCGAGCCTCTGCCGTGGGAGGTGTTTTGAACCCGTCGGGCAGAGCGATGCCTTTCTCTTGCAACGCCTCCGCTATACGCATGTAGAGCTCCCTCGTCCTCGTGCCCCTGCCCGTGCCGATGTTGAAGATGCCCGTCTTCCCTCCCGTGGTTGCCATGATGCTCGCCGAGGCTACGTCTTTCACGTAGCAGTAATCACGCACCATCCCTTCGGGCT
>Ga0116115_1000343_pt1 | contig 29282 bp, 29 predicted proteins | sample June2015DPH_10_1_2_FD_89789 | JGI IMG/M metagenome (GOLD analysis project Ga0116115, IMG submission 89789) | Peatland microbial communities from SPRUCE experiment site at the Marcell Experimental Forest, Minnesota, USA - June2015DPH_10_100 | ecosystem: Environmental > Terrestrial > Soil >... | reverse complement strand
CTAATAATCAAGAGATCATGAAAAATCAATTTCCAAAAAAGCACAAAACCTGCCTCGAACACACAATAAACCCCAATTTGCCGGCTGTCCAAAAAGGTGATCCATCAAAACAAGGATTGAAACTCGTTGGAAATGCGTCTTTAGCATGGAAAGCTATGACGGCATAGTCCAAAAAGGTGATCCATCAAAACAAGGATTGAAACAACGGGACAACTTCGTCTTCGACTGTTAATCTTTTCGTCCAAAAAGGTGATCCATCAAAACAAGGATTGAAACACGCGTCAGAACGTGCAACCATTTCTAAATCATGGTCCAAAAAGGTGATCCATCAAAACAAGGATTGAAACAGGAAAATCCTTGCTGCCGTATGTGTTGCTGGTGTAAGTGTCCAAAAAGGTGATCCATCAAAACAAGGATTGAAACGTTGCTATAGACGGCGATAGAGGACAGGGAAAAACTGTCCAAAAAGGTGATCCATCAAAACAAGGATTGAAACCCTATTGAATGTAGAATATCAAGACTGTTTCCTTTGTCCAAAAAGGTGATCCATCAAAACAAGGATTGAAACAACCTACTAAAATAATAAGAGAGTATGTAACAATCGTCCAAAAAGGTGATCCATCAAAACAAGGATTGAAACTATATACGTCGTACTCAAAAGAGAGAGAGAGAAGGTCCAAAAAGGTGATCCATCAAAACAAGGATTGAAACACCAACCGTGAAACAGTATGCCTAAACCGAACCCTGTCCAAAAAGGTGATCCATCAAAACAAGGATTGAAACGTTTCTTAGGGAATATTATCGGCAAACGCCTTGGTGTCCAAAAAGGTGATCCATCAAAACAAGGATTGAAACATCGGGCAAACTGCTATTGCATCCACTGAAGAGCGAGTCCAAAAAGGTGATCCATCAAAACAAGGATTGAAACATTAAAAACAACTGTGATTTTTGCGGAATACATAGTCCAAAAAGGTGATCCATCAAAACAAGGATTGAAACAGTACTACATACCCATCCGAATGGAAGTATAAGGGTGTCCAAAAAGGTGATCCATCAAAACAAGGATTGAAACAGTCCAGTTGCAAGTTGATTAAATCCACTAACAAGTCCAAAAAGGTGATCCATCAAAACAAGGATTGAAACATGTATTTAACTTTGACTATGAGCGCTAAGATTCCTATGGTCCAAAAAGGTGATCCATCAAAACAAGGATTGAAACATTCACCTTTTAGATAAGAGAGATATAGCAAGGTAGTCCAAAAAGGTGATCCATCAAAACAAGGATTGAAACTTCTTACACTACATTCTGGTTAGACCTGTTCTTGTCCAAAAAGGTGATCCATCAAAACAAGGATTGAAACATGGGTAAAAATGAGAATGAACAACAATGATAGAGTCCAAAAAGGTGATCCATCAAAACAAGGATTGAAACTTGGTATTCTCGGTGCTATCGTAACTCTTCTAGGCATGTCCAAAAAGGTGATCCATCAAAACAAGGATTGAAACTAATATTCAAATGGGCTGCTACTATCAGAGAGAAGGTCCAAAAAGGTGATCCATCAAAACAAGGATTGAAACAAAAGTGTACCTTTGGCAATAGTTCTCAATATGCGCAGTCCAAAAAGGTGATCCATCAAAACAAGGATTGAAACGTGCTTGATTTATTGGTTCCGACTGAAATAGTAAAGTCCAAAAAGGTGATCCATCAAAACAAGGATTGAAACTCAGCACCGATAAACTCTGCCTCTGCTTCCGTCAAGTCCAAAAAGGTGATCCATCAAAACAAGGATTGAAACCGGGTTACGGGGTCAAGCTGATTCAAGTTTGGAATAGTCCAAAAAGGTGATCCATCAAAACAAGGATTGAACACGCTGAGTAGACCGATTACGCCGATGCGGCTTGGAAATCCAAAAAGTAATCCTATATTTACATTCTAATCCTTATGATACAAGTGGTAAACAGCTTCCGCTAAAACAATAAATTATTAGCTGTAGAAAAAGGAAGAAAAGAAGCTGAAAAAGTCTTCCGCGCTGCAATCTGCCCATCCCTCAGAGCCCTAAAACTTGACCCGTTTGACGTCAAACCAATATTTCACCCAATAGACTCGTAGTGTTCAAGGGTATGACAAGCAAAGAGGCAATCAGCGACATAATCCTGTTAACCAGAGAATACAATTGCACATCACTTAACCTATTGAGAGAGCAAATAAGCAAAGCAGTAGCGCAGAACAAATACAATTGGCAAGTAGCGAGAATCGAAGAAACAGGCAAAATCATCCTTGAATAAAAAAGTAGAGAACTGAGGTAACCTCCGCGAGTATTGATGGATTACTGATTTTGCAGAGGGTTCTTTCCTGAGCATGGTAAACATGTTAATCGTGTTAAGCATTGCTGATACGCTGGTTACCTCGTACATTGTAGGCCTCTGGATGTGCGTAGTTTTTCTGTGCTCGCACGTTGGCCAAAGACAGCAATCAGAACAAGGAACCCTTAACCTTTTTTCTGCAAGCTAAACAAGCTTACAGCATGTTCCAACTGGGTTATTTCTATTCTGCTCTCATCAAGAATTCTCTCAGCAAATTGTCGCAGTTTTCCGTTTTCATTCTCTGCTCCGTCTTTTATCCTGCTAACCATGGTACGAAGAAAGAACTTTCCAAACGTAACCCTCAAACTTGAATTTTCAATATCACGAAGGAACAGCACGTCGTCGACTGCAGCATAAGGCTCGTAGTTAGGATCAGAGATATACTTACTGACAGCATCAGCAATTAAAGATTCACCGCTTAACGGCTGCTTGAGCAGAAAATCGGCTCCAGTTACAAATGACCCGGTAAGTCCAGGGATACGTTCCGAAAGCCAATGGCACTCTTGGAAAGGGACGTAATTGAGAATTTCGCCTTGCCTTTCTAACGCGTTTAATATGCCTGATTTGTGCTCTTTATCAAATTTTTCATAGAATTCCTTAATGTCTTTTTGTGTTAGTTCAGCGAAGGAATCAGGAAGAATCTTGAACCCGGCAAGGTATTTGAGGACTCCTTTGAAGGTTAAAGTGTAGAGTGTCCTTTCGCCGCCTTTTTTTGATTGTTCAGTACTCGTAAGTCGAACGTAACCCTCATTGCATAGTTGCTTGATAGTTTCTCGTATTCCACTATACGGAAACTTTGTTTCCTTTTTTAGGTCATAAGGGCTTAACGGCACACTAGCTGTTGCTAACCTTTTAATTATTTCTTCAGAATACTTCATTTCAACTATCATTTTTAAACCATCTCCATTAGTAACGGTGTTAACAGTTTAGAACGATGACTACCGTTATATATAAGGTTAACGCGCAAGTTAACAGGTGTTAAAGATTGATACCTGAATACGAGCGAATGATCGGCCTACGAATTTCAAGAAAGGATTCTGAGGACATTGAACGCCTCATAAAATCTAAACGATACAAATCAATAAGCCACGTCGCCAGGGTTGCCTTAACAGAATTTCTATCCAAATATAGAGAGGAAACCGCGTTTCAAGCATGAAGCAGTTTCTTCCAGGAGAAAAGGAACAATGACCGATAACACGAATGGTAAGGACTTACCTACGACTGAAGGTAAGCCAAGCAACAAGAAAGCATTCATTATTAAATATCGGACAAACAACCCTCAATCAGATGCTTCTGAGATAGCCCAGAAAATAGGAACCAGCGTCGGTTATGTGTGGAAGGTATTATCACAAGCAAGAAAACCAAGTAAGTTTATACGAGGGCGAAGTGGTCGTATTTTCGCTCACGGTAAGCTTTTTTATGAGTGGTGGGTAACGCCAAGTGCATTGACAACTTTGAAAGCCCCTGTCATTAATTCTCGCACAGGGATGAAACAGATAGGTTCGCTTAAACAAAGTGATCCCTGTAGTTGTCAAATACACCCTAATGGGCATCTGATTTTCTGGCCTCATTCAAGTGGTTGGCGGGAATGGCTATCTAATCAGCTGACTAATTATGGTTGGAAAAATGATCTTGCCCAGCTCATCACTAATCAGGCTACATTAAATGTGAACGTTGTGGAAGGCGGGGTCAAACCTGGTGACCCTACATTTCTTCCTAAAGACTTGCTCTTGCAGATGGAATGGGGCGCGGTTCTAGTTCGTGACGATACCCCAGAAAAAGGAGTGTTGGAACTCAAACTCTCAGTACCGGACATGCAACGCTTTCTCGGACTGCCAGACATCAAGAAGAGACTTGAAGTAATAGAGCAAGGCTCCATGACCCATGCTCAAAGCCAAAAAACAATTGAAGCCCTGCTAATCTCGCTCATTAGACTTCTACAAACGCAAAACATAATTCCACATAACAAAGAGGAGGAAACCAACTGCTAAAAGCAATAGACAGAGCAGAACAGAAATGCGTCATGTGCCTCAACTTCAGACTCCCAGAATGCTCTCGCTCAGACCGGAAAAACCAGAATAGTAATACTAACGCTATTGGCTACCCATTCTTCGCATCGTCGCATCATGAGTATGAATCTGCAAAGGAGGTTTCTTGAGATTTACATTACAGGGCCTTCCTTGGATGGTCGTGGTAAAGGCAGTAAAAGCGGTTTAGCAGCTGGGGAGGGAAGGGTTGATCTTGCACCTTCTAAAGCGGCATGCATATTTGGCAGACATGAAGCCAGTTTAAGTGTAGGCAAGTCGGTTGAGAACGCCGCTGGCGCTAGCCCCCTAATCCTTGTTTACGTAAGGTATAAGGACCATGTTTTATTCAAAAATATTTTTGAACCTGTAGCGGAGGCTGTAGAGCGCGAGACTATTGGCTGGCTGACAAAGCAGAATGACGAGCTGATGCTTATTGAGCATGACAGGGCTATTCCAGGCAATCTTGGCGGTGTCAATGGCGTTGTTATTCTTAAAAGTTGCATCCTAGAGATGCATGCGCTACCATTACAAAAAAATTCAAGATGGTATTTAAATTGCCAACAAAACAAAGGTAAGATTCGAGTTCGCGCTCCAAGCCAAAAGGAGCGAAAAACTCAGCCCAAAACAACCAAAAGGGAAGGAAAAAACAATGCTGAAATCTAGTGTAAACTCGACTCGACATTTAGCTCAAGAATGCGAAAGAAAATTTATGCTCTTGGCACCGCAATCAAAGGCAGAAAGGCAGCTTCAGCAGTACATAATCGACAGTTGTACTGGAAAAATGCAGGTTTTGATTCCTTTTATTTCAACTAATGCGACTACGACGGAACTGGCTAAATATCTATTACGGTATAGAAGCGGAAGCAAAGGCACTCTCTACTTATACGGTTATGGCATCTGGCGTTTTTGTAACTGGGTTAATATTCAGCCTGACCAAATGATTCAAAGCTGCAAAGACCAGGACGGAGACCCTAATCCTAAAGCTGTTGCAAAGTATAACAGATTACTTGATGACTATGTTGGTGAGCTTCAAGCTGATGACTTAACAAATGGTGCAATAAAAGCCCTCATTAAAGGTGTAAAATCGTTATTCCGCAGCAACGGCCTGAGACTTGACTTGCCTTCTACTTTGCCTAATCGACCTGCCTATAAAATCCGTTCACCTACGCCTGAAGAATTGATAAGAATTTTAGATGTTGCTGATTTACGTGAAAAAGTTATAACATCGGCGCTTGCTACCGGCGGCTTCAGAGAAGGAACGCTTTCAAAACTGCTTTATCGCCATGTAAAAGAGGACCTGGAAGCTAACATGATACCGTTACATATCCATGTTGAAGCTGAAATAACTAAGGGCAAATACCATGACTACGACACATTTCTCGGACAAGAAGCTGTTACATACCTGAAGCTTTACCTGCAAATGAGAAGGAAAGGTACAGCCAAAATTCCACCAGAAAATATCAATGATGAATCGCCCTTGATAAGGTCGGCTAAAATACGAAAACCTTTGCCATCATCGCCAGCTACCATTTACAACGCCGTTCATAAACTCTATTTGAAGACAGGGCTTATTTCTGCTGATTCATTAATAGGAAGACGATATGACCTCTGCGCTCATAGTATCCGCAAATATTTCAAGACTGTATTAACCGCATTGAAGGTTCAGGATGATTACATTGAATATATGATGGGTCACACAGTCAGCACCTACGATGACATTCAAATGAAGGGTACTGAATTCTTACGCGGGATATACGTAGCTTCTGGCCTATGCATAAGACCGAAAACACGAGTCAACAAAATTGACGCTCTCAAAGAAATCATGCGTGCTTGGGGTCTTAACCCAGAAGAAACCTTGACAAAAGATGCCTTAAGTAAGTCTAATGCGACAATTATCGATCAGGAACAAATAGAGAATAGCCAACTTCACCAGTTACACGCTGCTCTAAAACGACAAATGATTGAAGAATTCGGGTCGAGAAACAATGAATAAAAAGTATAAATCTTGCTCCAGAAAAGAGGAACCACAAGGTTATATTACTGCAGAATAAAAGGAATGATTTGCTTATCTTTTAACGTTTTAACGGTCAAATCAGGCTTTTCCTTTTCAAGTTCCACCTTAGAATAAACACCTGTTAGAACCGCAATACAGCCCATGTTTGCTGATTTAGCGGCTTTGACACCGAAAATCGAATCCTCGATAACTACGCATTTTTCAGGGCTTGTTTTCAGGTTAGAAGCGGTTTTTAGAAAAATTTCTGGGTCTGGTTTCGAATGTGAAATTGACTCAGCCGTAAGAACCGCGTCAAAGTATTTTTTCAGGTCTTTTGCTTTGAGCAAGTGGATGACTACTGAGCGGTTATTCATTGATGCCAAACCCATTTTCACTTTGCCATGTAACGCTTCAAGAAGTTCCTCGGCGCCCGAAAACAATCCCACTTGGTTTGTTAGCTCGATTTCAAGCTGACTCTTGCGCTCAACTAAGTGCTGGATCAATTTTTCGTCAAACTGCATTTTAGCTGACCGCAACAAGTCGCGGAAAGTGTCTGCTGCACCAATTCCGATACGGCGTTCAATGTACTCGTTGCTAACTTTGCAGTTTATTTCGCTTAGGGCTTTTTGAAATGAGATAACGATTACTTGCCGCGTGTCAGCTAGGGTTCCGTCCCAGTCAAAAATAACCGCTTCAAACATGGCTGGTCTGCTAGTTTAAGTTTAGTTTTTCCCTTATGGCTTGGCTTTTCTTCGTGGCTTCTTCGATTGCACGTATCATTGCTGGCCTAATTTGGCTTTGTTCAATCTGGTATATGGCTTCGATGGTTGTGCCGCCTGGAGTTGTCGTCATATCCTTAATTTTTGATGGTTCCTCATGCAAGTCAATAACAAGTTTGCCTGCGCCCATAACAGTTTGGGCTGCACAGGTTAACGCTATGTTACGCGGTAACCCAACCTTTAATCCCGCATAAGTCATAGCCTCAATGATAATCGACAAGTAACCAGGTCCACTGCCGCTAACAGCCGTTATTGCATCCATATATTTCTCATCCATTTCATCGCAAATGCCCATCATGTTCAACAAAATTTTAACTTTCTCTTTGTCTTGTTGATTAACGTTTGATTCGCAACAGTAAGCCGTGTAGGCTGCTTGCACCAGCGCGCCAAGATTAGGCATAATACGCACTATCCTTGCGTCAGGAGCATTCTTCTTCAGAAACTTCAAAGGAACCGTAGCGGCTACAGAAATCAACAGTTTATCCTTGATTTCCCTGCTGATTTCCTTGAGAACCTTTTCAACGTCACCTGGCTTAACAATAATGAAAACTATGTCTGCGTCGCCGGCGGCTTTTTTGTTATCTGTTGACGTTTTTACGCCGAGATTTTCAAATTCCTTGAGCCTTTCAAGTTGAATATCAACCGCTGTTATTTCGCCCTTGTAGCCGCCTTTAAGCAGGCTTTTGATTACGGCGCCACCCATCATGCCCGTGCCAATTATCGTGATTTTATCGTTCATGACTATTCACTTTGTTACTTTAAGGACTGGTTTTGCTCTTTAAACTTTTGTTGTCTAAAACAAATTGTTGTCTAACTGACGCTTGCTTCTTTGAGCAGTTTATGCATTGCCATCACAGGGGCATCGGTTCTAATGCCTCTGGCATTAAAGTGGGTCTGTACAGCTTGGAAACCGCTTTTGCGGAGCGCATTGAGGAAGGCTTGGGTGGATGGTGATGGGAGACCAAGTTTTCCGCTTAACTTGTCAAGAACGTAGTATGTTATGGGCGCTTGGGCTTCGTATTTGGTTAAAGCTAGAAGTTTCGTGATTCTAGCGCTGTTTCTGAAAGCTACAGTTTTGTTTTCTTTTATCATTAATTCAATGAAGCTCTGGTCGAAGATGCTTCCCAGCCACAATGGACCCGCATAATCCATTTTTGAGCCGCATTCAGGGCATTGCAGGCTGCCGAACGGTTGGTGTGTGGTTTCTCGGTGAAAACAATTGAAACAGTGCAGAATGTACCCGAGGCTTTTTACGCTTTCATCAGCTTTCTTTGCGCCATATGCAATTTTAGCGTAAACTCGAATGTAATGCTCGCTGCTGTGGCTGAAAACGACCTGGATTCCGATATCATGCTTCGCCGCTAAGGTGGCGGTGCAGCCCGCTAAAAGCCGAACAGCAAGCTCATGGCAGTACTCCGTCCGTAAGGGTCTGCCGCCGTACTTTCGAATGCAGGCTTTAACGTGCACTCCACACAGCGGCGCCAGGTCGGTTGCTGTTGAAGCTAATAAGCCGTTGTTGCGGATTGCTCGGAGAGCTGAGTCTAAGTATGGCGCTGGAGTGCCAAACGGGTCAACATCAACAATGTCAAACCTTTTCTTAGGCGAGGCATTGCAGCTTAAAACGCAGTTCGCGTCCTTATGCTTAACAGAGACCATTTTTTCGAGCCCGTTGATTTGCACGTTGTGCTTTGCAAGCTTGAATGCTCTCTCGTTAATGTCGCTGATTAACACTTTTTTTACGCCGCTAATTTCAGCGGCGAAGCGGACTCCGCGGATTCCTTGGCTGGTTAAGGGGTCGCAAATTGAGATTTCCCTGTTAACCATGCGTTGGTAGGCTTGGAACGCTAAAACCGTTAAGTCACGGTTAAACTCCATGACTGGATTGTAGAAGACTGGAGCTTTAGAGGGCGCGTAATCCGACGGGTTCACTCCGTAAGCTTCGAGTTTGGGCACTAAAACTTGCACTTTGCCTTCCCTAATTATTTCGCTTGGGAAATCTGCCTTATACTCTTCCATTAGTGTCGCTCCAGTGCATGTTGCTATGAAAAGAATTTTATCGCCATATTAGACTTATGGTAATAGAAGGAGCGAAAGCATTGCAGAAGCGAGTTTTGCTTTTAACTGGCAACCCAGGCGTAGGAAAAACAACGGTGCTCATTAAGATAGTGGACGCACTTAAAGCCGAGGGTGTCAACGTCGGCGGCATGATAAGCCGTGAAGCAAGAGAAGGCAACGTGCGGGTGGGCTTTGAAATCATAGACTTAACCGACAACAAACACGGCTGGCTAGCACACATCAACCAGAGAACGGGTCCACAAATCGGCAAGTACCACGTTAACCTTGAAGACCTAGAAAACATAGGCGCAACCGCCATCGTAGAGGCAGTAGAAAAATGCGACGTTATCGCTATTGATGAGATTGGTCCCATGGAACTTTTTTCACAGAAGTTCACACAAGCCGTAAAGCAAGCATTAGAAAGCAGAAAAGTGGTGTTAGCTGTTGTGCATGGAAAAGCTAGAGACCCACTGATAAACGAGGCAAAACAAAGAGACGACGCAGAAACATTCACAGTAACGTTAGCTAACAGGGATAAGCTGGCTGAAGAGATAACGAAGAGAACATTAGCCGTTCTTTAGCCAGTTATAATCGCTTTAAAGTTCAGACAAGCGTTAATTATTCATCTTCTTTCCTAAGTTCGTCTAACGCCCTCTTCATCTCTTTAGGCGTAGCATATTTAGCGCCTGAACCAGCCAAATCCATAGTTGATTTTCGCACCCTCTGCGTTTTATTCTTACGTTTAACCTCTCTTGGTTCATCCCAGTACTTGTCAAATTCTTCTGGTAACATGATATCTAAGCTGGCTAGTTGCTGGCTGAAAGCGTCAAGCGCGCAACGATTATTGAGGTGTGCATGGTAAACTTCGATTAGAAGGTTTATTGCCATTGATTGTGAAATCGGCTTTTTCGCCATAAAAGTTAATTCTTCAGCAACCTTAGCCAAATCGTCATAGATTTTATCGGGCAAATTAACCGTTGTAGCCATATTAATCACCAATTACAGACTATTCGCTAATTGTTCCGCGTTCTTTTTAATTTTCGCCAAAGCCTTGGCTGTTGGCTTTCCCCTGATGTCTCCGAGCCTACCCTGAGTGCTCAAATCTTCTCTTCCATGAAACTCGCTCGGCACGTACCATTCACCGACCACGTTGAAGCCGAAATGCTCAAAGTATTGTCTCATGCATTTTCCCGCTGGAGTCGCCTCATTTATGCCTGTGTGTGGTCCAGAATAAGTGCAGAAAACCAGCGCGTTTTTGCCTTTTACTTTAGGGGCGCACGGCTTAATTTTTCCTTGATTTCGGTAAAAAGCCAGTTTGCCCTTAAGGAAATCAGCCATTGGTTTAGCAGGCTGCCACTCAATTGATGGAGAACCAACACAAACCAAATCATAATCAAAAAAGTCTGTTCCTGCAGCGTCTTGAGGCTTTTTCAATTCAACCTTTAACCCTGCCGCCTCCAAACCTTCTCTAATGGCATGAGCTACTTTTTCGGTGTTTCCTGTGCTTGACCAGTAAATTATTAACGCAGACTTCAAACTTTGTCACTCCTGACTATCCTATTTCTTCATTGACCGATAAAAAGTATTTTAGACTTGTTGGATAACCCTTGTTATTTTTCAATCCCGTTACTTGGGATTTTTTCCTGCGTCTTTTTTTTCTGAATCTGGAATGTTCAACGGTCGGCACAAGATTTATGTATTCATTTGATACCTATTGTATACGGTGGTCGTGTTGACACTTAAACCATTAGCCGTCAGAGTTCCCGCTGAGTTAGAGAAAGAAATTATTGAAATCATAAAAAAAGAAAAACTAGACAAAGCAACGGTGGTCAGAAATCTTCTTGAAAAAGGCATCATGGAATGGAGAAAACAAACTGCCCTAGACCTTTTGCAGAAACGGGAAGCAACTTTCGCTAAAGCAGCAGAAATTGCAAAGCTTTCACTTTGGGAGTTTGCTGATTTAGTTAAACAACACAACATTGAATGGGTCAGATATGAACCTGAAGATGTAGAGAAAGAGTTTAGAGAAGCGTCGGCGGCGAAGCGTAAGTGAAGCCGTTAGTGTTCAATTCCACTCCATTGATATATCTGTCCAAAGCTGGATTAAGCGGAATTATTGAGAATTTAAAAGGAGAAAAATTAACGTCTCCGTTGGTTAAGACAGAAGTCGTGGATAAAGGCAAACTGAAGGGCGTTCCAGATGCAATTGCATTGGAGAAATTGTTTGATAATGGCGTTTTCAAAGTTTGTAAACCCAAAAATACCGCTTTCCTTTCTCGGTTGTCTGAGACACGTGGGCTTCATGTTGCGGATGCTGACGTTTTGGCTCTCGCCAAAGAATGTGAGGCGCTGGCGGTTATTGATGATGAGGTAGCTAGGAAGACGGCGAAGGTGTACGGAATCGAGTATGTGGGCACGCCGTACGTTTTGGTGAGGGCTGTTTTTGAAGGGCTCCTCTCGAAAGAGGAGGCTAAGCTGGCTGTGAATGATATGGTTTCTGCTGGCTGGCGGTGCAGCTTGGAGAGTTATGCGAAGATTATGCAGTTATTAGAGAAAGTGTAAAGGTTAAGAGCCTTAACGCTTTAGGCAATGTATCAACAAAACGTATTGACACCTGACCCCGTGAGGTAGTAGCTTAAAAGATAAACCGTTTCCAAAAGCCTGCATGGTTATTTTAAAGTATAAATACCATTCAAGCGATAGTTAAGGCAAGCTTAGGTGACGGTTTTGCGAATTGGCTTTTTCGTTTATGAATATCCGCCTCAACTTGTAGGCGGTTTAGGCACTTACGCTGAAAACATCACCCATGAATTCGTTGACATTGGACACGATGTCTCAGTCTTCACTCTTAATAATAACGGGTTAAAAACAAGAGAAATCCTGCGAGGAGTAGAAGTCCACAGGCCACTTATAGCTGACGCAACAAACATCTGGCCCTTCTTTGTGGTGGATGACCTAAAAAAATGGGGTACTAACATCAAACTCTTCAACGACATCTTCATCTACAACATCCTGAGCTCAACCAAATTCATCAATGCCTTAATTAAAGAAGAGAAATACAATTTTGACGTCGTCTGCGTTCACGATTGGCTGAGCAGTATTGCAGGCTTAGTAATTAAGAACGAAACCAAGATACCCGTAGTTTTTCACACGCACAGTACAGAATGGGGCAGAAGCGGCGGGCAAGGCTCCGAAGTAGTGTCCCATTTAGAGGGCGCAATGGCTCAAAACTCCGACCGCATAGTAACTGTCAGCTACGCTATGCAAGAAGACCTCATAAAACATGGCTGGTCGCCCTCAAAAATCAGCGTTGTCTGGAACGGTGTGGACCCTGAAACGTACGATCCGCAAAAAGTACAAAAAGAAGATGTTGATACCATCAGAAAAAAATACGGCATCCCAGACGGTTGGAATATGCTGCTTTTCGTTGGAAGGCTTACTTGGGTGAAAGGTGTACGAAACCTCTTGCAGGCGATGCCTATGGTTCTCAAAGAGTACCCTAATACTAAACTGGTTATTTTAGGCAAAGGTGACGAGCAAGCGGACATTATTGAAACAGCAGAAAGATTAAACATTAAGGATAAAATTGTTTACCGCTTCGACTTTGTAACTGAAAAAGAACGGATTCTTCATTACGCCGCCTCTGACGTGTGTGTTTTTCCATCAATTTATGAGCCGTTCGGAATTGTAAGTTTAGAGGCGATGGCCATGGAGAAACCAGTAGTAGTCGGCGCAAGAGGCGTTGTAGGCTTCAAAGAGCAAGTGATACCTAGCGGTCCAGACCAAAACGGCATGCACATTAACGGTGAAGACCCCGCGGACATAGCATGGGGAATAAACGAGACGCTGCGTGACCCTGAAAAAGCCAAAAACTGGGGCGAAAACGGGAGGCAAAGAGTGCTGGAGTATTTTACTTGGCGAAAAGTCGCTGAGCAAACAAGCAAAATCTACGAGTCACTACTGTAAAGCTCCAAAAAATCGATAGCGTTAATAAAACGATAAGAAGTTTATGTTGCAAGCATATCGGCTACTTGTAACAACCTTAAATTTATCGGCTTCCTGTTTTTAGCGGCTTTCTCAAGCTCAACGCCCACAATTGCGCCGTTCTGTAATCCAACCGCCATATTACCCTGTTCTTGGCAAATTAATTCAACGGCTTTCTCCGCGAATAAACTTGCCAGTAACCTGCTACGTGCTGTGGGGCTTCCGCCGCGCTGAGCATAGCCGAGAATTGATAGCCTGACTTCAGATTCCGTTTGCTGTTGCATTTCTTGAGCTAATTTACTTGTGTCACTGAAGCCTTCTGCCGCAACTATTATTCCAGCCCGTTTGCCTTTCTTAGCGTTTTCCTCCATAAACTTTACAATGTCAGCAATGTTCATTGGGTTCTCTGGAATCAAAATAACTTCTGCACCCACGCATATTCCTACTTCCAGCGCTAAGAATCCTCTTTTCCGACCCATTACCTCCACAATGAAAATTCTTTCATGAGAAATCGCTGTATCCCTTATTTTGTCGATTGCGCCTACCGCAGTGTTGACTGCAGTATCAAAGCCGATTGTTTCATCCGTCCCGAAAACGTCATTGTCAATTGTGGCAGGTATCCCAACCATTAAGGCGTCGCTTTCTCTACTTAGGTCCAAGGCGCCTCTAAATGAGCCGTCGCCTCCAATGACGACTAAACTGTCAACGTTATTTATGGATAATGTTTCTGCTGCTTTTTCGCTACTGCCCTCTTCCTCGAACGCTACGCATCGCAAAGTGTGAAGTATGGTGCCGCCTAACTGGATAATGCCGCCGACACTTCGAGGAGTCAATCTTCTAAACGAGTTAGTTAATAGTCCGTCCCATCCTCTTTCGAAACCTATAACTTGAAAACCCTTCGCGTGGCCTATTCGCGTTACAGCTCGGATGGCGGCGTTCATGCCTGGCGCATCTCCACCAGAAGTAACTATGCCAATAGTTTTCGCCAATTAAACACACCTTTCTATCTAAACACTCTTACTAAAAGATTAAAATGTTTAGTATGGCTCGACACGGCGGAAAATGCCAAAACACATAAATTCTTTACTCTAATCCTTATGGACTTTGTCGGGAGGTAGCTCAGCCTGGCAGAGCTCTCGAGCTGGCTAACATGCTTAGCTGGTGGAGACGCTGTAGAGGTCTACCCTTGGTGGGCTTCATTCTAGCCTGCACAGGCCACAGAAACCGAGCCGTCGCAGGTTCAAATCCTGCTCTCCCGACCAACAATTTACATTAGCACGCAAATCAATGTTCAACAATCCTTTTCAGCCTCTAGCAAAGTAGCATGATTTTTCGATAGTAACCCGAACGCTCTTTCTTGACGATTTTAAGAAAAAAAGTATTGAAAAGTCAAAATTGCGATTAACTTTATCAGTGGAAACAGGCATAATAAGGACGGTAAAATTTAGACTGAAATTTCCTCAGTTAAACCCGCTTCAGGATACGTGAAGAGATGAGCCTTTTCAAGGGGATAAGTTATTGTGACTTCTTCGCCAATTTCAACCCATTTTTCTGCTAATGAAGGCCTGTTTATTACCAAGCGGTCTCCGTTTTCAAGCCTAATTTCATAACGAACAATAGTTCCTTCAAAAGTAACCTTTTCAATTTTTCCAAGTAACCCGTTTTCAGTTGTGATGTGTCCCTTTTTAATTCCGCAGGTTTCAGGTCTTATAGCTAAAACTATTCTTTCGCCTTGCTTTATGCCTGGGTTTATGGCTTTAACTCGTAATCCCTCCCGTAACTCTACTTCAGAGTATCCATTTGTCTGGGTGATGTAGCCTTCTAAAAAGTTGGATTCGCCAATAAAGTGTGCAACAAACAAGTTGTTTGGATCCATATAAAGTTCCTGTGGCGTTCCAACCTGCACGATTTTTCCTTTCTTCATAACCGCAATCCTGTCTGAGATTGACATTGCTTCTGCCTGGTCATGGGTAACATGTATAGCTGTTAATTTGAGGTCTTTTGCCATTCTTCTGATTTCATATCGTATTTCGTTTCTTACTTTAGCATCCAACTGGCCAAGGGGTTCATCTAAAAGCAAGGTTTTGGCGCCTGCAGCCAACGCGCGGGCAACGGCTATTCTTTGCATCATGCCGCCGCTTAGTTCGCTGGGGTAAGCGTCTAAGCGTTCATCAAGTTTTACCAGTTCAAGAACTTCATGTCCAATCGTGTCAGCTTGTTTAGCATCATAATTTTTAACTTTTGGGCCATAAACTACGTTGCCCCAAGCAGTCATGTGTGGAAACAACGCGAAAGTTTGGAAAACAAAGCCGATGTCTCTGTCTTCAGGAGGAACCTTATCAACGCGTTTATCGCCGATGTAGATTTCGCCGCTGTCAGGCTCAATAAGTCCCGCTATAAGCCGCAGAAGCGTTGTTTTTCCACATCCGCTTGGTCCAAGCAGAGCGAAGTATTCTTGGTCGTGTACAGTTAAGCTAACGTTGTCTAACGCATAGATTTTTCCGTACTTTTTGGTTACGTTTACGATTCGGACATCAGGCATAAGTTAACTCTCCCTTTGAAAACAGCTTTATTGCTTTTAATAGTTATCATTCTAAACCTTTCCTTTTCGAGTTAAAAGTCTCAAAACCAGCAGTATTGCGAAGCTAAACAGTATCAGGAAGCCGCATGCTAAACCAACGGTCAGCGCGGTGACTCCTGGGATTGGCGCTGTGACGCCTCTGAGTGAGTTGACCCAGTTAACAATCAATACAGGCGCCGTCTGCAGATGTGTAGTTACAGCTAAAGTTGCACCTGTTTCGCTTACGCTTCTGGTAAAAACAATTATTGCGCCAGAAAGAATCGAGTACTTTGTAAGCGGCAGCACGATTGACCTGAAAACAGTGAAGGGTTTGGCGCCTAAGGTTTTTGCAGCTTCCTCCATGTCAACGCTTATTCGCTCAATCGCCGCCGACATTGACCTGACAAAGTACGGGTAAGTAATTGCCAAGTGCGCAAAGACTAATAAGAGAAATTCAGGCATTCCTGGGATGCTTTGCCAGAAAAACTTCAAAGAAACTCCTAAAGCTATGGACGGCACTATTATTGGAATGTTAATCAGTGTATCAAGAACTGCCGAAGGCCATTTACCGAATGTTTTGCGTGCAATCAATATCGCCATCGGTATTCCAAGGATAATTCCTAAAACGGTCACTATAGCGGCTAAACCGTAAGATAGAAGTAGGCTTTGCCAAAAGCTTGCCCATATACCTGAACCGCTGAAAGCCTGAACTAGGGGGGTTCCAGTGGCGATTGCTTGGAATGCTGGTAGCGCCACGAAAAGCGAAGGAACCAAAACTATGAATATAAAAATGAATAGTGCTAAACTATTTCGTGACCAAGCAGCTTTTTTGTAGCTGAGTTTCTTTTCAAAAACGGGTAAGCCATGACCGAAAGGCAACTTTATTCTTTGTCCAAGGATACGTATTAGCGCGAAAATGGCTAGTGAAACAGAAATTAAGATAATGCTGGCGAATACTGTTGCGCCTTCATAGGTTGCTAGGGGGATTTTACCGCTTTTAAACTCGTTGCTTAGAGTTTGCAGGAAAACAGGTCCATTCATGAAAACAGCTCCTGCCACAATAAATGTTGCTCCTGTCTCAGAAAGCGACCTGGCGAACGCAAGCAAAAACGCTGCAATCAATGATGGTTTTATGATTGGGAAGGTGACGGTTCTTGAAGCTGTTAGGGGTGGAGCTCCAAGGGTTCTTGATGCATGCTCATACTCCATCTTGTAATCAAGCATTGCACCCACCATGATGCGGACGACCACTGGGAATGAGAAGGTAAAGTGCAAGAGCATAACAAGGAGCCAACCGGGAGAAATAAGCGGTCCGCCAAAAAACGCAGATATTCCTCCGCCTAAACTCCAAAACAACAAAAGTGAATAACCCAAGGCGGCTGTTGGCACAACGAAGGGTAAGTCAGCCAATGTGTCAAGGACGCTTAGCCACCTTGATTTTCCACGGGTAATAAGCCATGCCAACGGCACTCCTGCGAGGAGGTCTAAAGCGGCAACAATTAAGCCTATAATGAACGAGTTTGAGATGGCGCCTAGAGCAGTATTCATTAAAGCTGGCTGATTGGTGACATTTTGGATTGTTGGGAGTTTAATTAGGATGCCGAGGATGGGTGGAATAAGAATTATTGCAAAGAAAATGATGACTGCGGAGAGGTAGAGGGAGTACTTTAAGGGTTTTTTAGAGGACAGTGCGTTGAGCGTGTTCCACAGTTTGCTAAGCACGGTGCTGCTCCCAATTTTAAGCGCGCATTTTGCTTAAAGGGAACGTTAATTAATTGTTCAAGTATATTAGTTGTTACTTTAAACACAACTTTTTTCCATAGTTTTTCGATAAAGTATATAGTTCAATACTAAAACAATAAAAGTATAGAGGGCGTGGGCTTTTTCAGCGTTAAATAGTGCCAGAATCTTTATCAATTTTAAAAACAAATTATGCTAGGTGAAGGATTTTGGAACAAAAACATAGGATAATGAAAAAAAGCTTTGAAACAGAAATGTATATCGACGGAAACAAGTTGCCTTTGAACAATTTTGTGCAGGAAACTATCGGTAACATTATGGCTGGGTTTTCGAAATCGCTAAAAGGGCTGGATGTGGCTCCTGAATTGATTGAAGTAAAAATTAAACGGTTAGCCAAGCCAGCTGATGTGGACGCTCACGTTTACCCTTAAGCGGCTTTAAGTTTTAGCTGACGACTTTTCTGAACTGGTACAATGTAGCGCTCAGCGTCACAACGGCGACTAGCCCGATTACGCCCCAAGCAGGCAGTATCGTGCTCCAAATATAACCGTTAATCATCAGCGCTCGGGTGGCGGTAACGCAGTAGCTTACAGGGTTAAACATTGACACATCTTTCACCCATGTGGGCAGGAAACTAATTGGGAACAACGCCGGACTCAAGAACAGCAACGGGAAAGTGATGACGCCGCCTATCGCGAAAACCGTCTCGGAACTTCTCGTCTTCATGCCTAACGCTAAAGAAATTCCTGACCACGCAAGCCCAAAGAATGCAAGCGTGAAGAAGATAAGCAAAATTCCGATGACTCCAGTGGTGACGTGGGCACCTAAAGCGTATGCTAACACGAGAATTATAGCTGTCTGGATAACCACCCTAAAGGCGTCGCTGCTTAACCTGCCCAGCAGAATCGCAGGACGACTCAACGGTGTCACGAGCATTTTCTGCAAAAACCCCGAGTCGATGTCAGCCACTATCGAGTTTCCCGACTGCAGTGCGCTTCCAAACGCGTTTTGCATCACAATTCCCGCGGCTGCAAACTCTAGATAACTTACTCCGGCTGGTAGTATTCCTGGGAAACTGGAAAGCCTCGATAGCAACTGTGTGAACAGTACGAGGAATAAAATGGGTTGAAAGAGGGAAAAGAAAAGCAGGATAGGGGTTCGAACAAGTTTCGTTAGGTACCTTATGAATATGTAGCGTGTATCAGAAAGTAAAGTCATTTTTGTTTATCTCCTTCCACCGAATCTTCCGCCGTACATGGCGCTTGGAGCCTTGACGAGTTCTTCGGTTCTTATTCGTCTGCCGGTGTGCTTCATGAAGACGTCATCCAGTGATGGGGAGGAAAACGTTACTGACGCGATCCGAATGTCGCTGCTGTCTAGTGCTCTCACGATATCTGCTATTAGGAGACCTGCGTTTTTGGCGTAAACTGTGAGGCATTCTTCTGAATCTATTATTTCGGTGACGCCTGTCATGGTTTTGATGAGTTCTTTTGCGTTAGGGCTGTCTTTTTGGCAGTTTTCAAGCGAGATTCTGATGGAGTCTGCTCCAATTTGACGTTTTAGCTCGATGGGTGAGCCGCTTGCAACTATTTTTCCAGAATCGATTATTGAAAGTCTTTTGCATAGTTTGTCGGCTTCTTCCAGATACTGGGTTGTTAAGAAAATGGTTATGCCTTCTTCTTTGTTTAGTTTTTCCAGATAACTCCAAATGGCTGCGCGTGATTGTGGGTCTAAACCTGTTGTTGGTTCGTCTAGAAACAGGATTTTGGGCTTGTGGACAAGGGCGGTGGCGAGGTCAAGGCGTTTTTTCATGCCGCCGGAGTAGTTTCTGCCACGTCTGTCGGCGGCTTCTTCAAGCCCCACAAGACCCAGAAGCTCGTTAACTCGTTTTTTGATTTCATCTCCTTTCATCTGGTGGAAATGGCCTTGAAGCGTTATATTTTCCCTGCCGGTTAGGTCGCCGTCGACGGTTGTTTCTTGGCTTTGGACACAGATGATCTTGCGGATATCAGCTGCTTGCTTCTCAACGTCGTATCCTGCGACGGTAACGGTGCCAGATGTTTTTCTGAGGAGCGTCGTTAAAATCTTGATTGTTGTGCTTTTTCCTGCGCCGTTTGGCCCTAGAAAACCGAAGAATTCTCCTTCCTGCACGCTGAAGGAAATGTCATCAACGGCTTTTGTGCCGTCAGAATAAACTTCAACAAGATTCTTCACTGTAACAATGTCTGACATAAGCTTTCCATAACTAGTTTTGCATTTGATAAAATAACCGTATGTGATTGCTATCTAACTACAACAGCGAGAAAGCAGAGAGCAAAGCTGAAGTTTACTGAGGCTGTTGAATTACCATAGGCAGCAAAGCAAACTTACGTCCCGTAAGTACTTACGTCCCGTAAGTAAACAAGGACCTTTCCCGATGTTTGTGACCCTTGTGAATGATAATTTTTGAATGCTCATAGTTCTGGGTGTTCAGCACTCGGAAAAGCAAATAAACCTCGATGTAAATTAACATCGCTAAGTGTTCCTTAAACCAGTAAAATGCGGTCGTAGTCTAGTTTGGTCTAGCACTCCGCTGTCGATATCGGCATTAACTTTTTCGCGTTTTTGCGTTCCCTCTTTTTCTTTTTTTTTTTGAGATTTAGCCTTGACCATTTTTTAATCTCAGTATAAAAGTTATACTGTAACTGAATTAGGTTTATCAAATTAATCGTTTTATTCGGTTCAAATTCACTCTCTTTAGGTATTCCTTGAAAATTCTGTTTCAACTTGGCTGTTTCTTTGCTACTGTTTGTTACTGGTGCAGACAAGTAACGCCAATTTGGCTTGTAAATTAAGCGCTATTTTGCATGTTATACAACTAATTTGTAGCTATACTAAATCAATTGTGCTATTAATTGCTTGTTTTTTTGTTGTATCATAAAGAAATAACAAATATTTATTAGCGATTTTGACTTATCGAAGGTGTTGAAGGTGCATTGAATTGCATAGTAAGAATAAATCAACAATCGCTCTGGTCTTTATTGTTGCGCTCGCTGCTTCCCTATTCTCTAGTGCTGCCTTCTTTCTGCTATCAGCTCAAGGCCAACCAACCTCATCATTGCCATCTTCATCTTCATCTTCATCTTCGTTGCTAAACAGCACGTATATTTCGCAGTCATTGGGTACACCACTCGTCATAGCGAACAATCAAACTGGTGTTATAAGTGCTATCTTGATTAGGCAATCTCCTACTGTAACAGAGCCTGGTGGAATTATTGACAACAACTTTACGTTGATGAATACTGTTGTAGAGTTTACGGTTCCAAGCAATCAGACAACTGATAATCAAACGGTGTTCGCTACAGGATTTTTCAGTTTGCTTGAAAATGAAACAAACTTAGTCGTTCAAAAAGTAGTCAGCTATAATTGGACCGTTCTGGATCTGGCGCCATACAGTGTACAGGATACACCTAAGCTTCAGTTCTTGCATTGGGCCACGATGGGTAACCTGACAACCATAGTTTCAGACATCAAATCAATTGCTGGCAACACTACCATTACTGGCAACTCCACGACTACTACCAGTGGTACAATGCCAACTACTGCGCCTCAGACAACGTTAAATGGAACATACATTGCTAACGCATTAAACGGGACACTGGTTAACGGGACAGCCCTCGTTGACGTAATGTTGCCCAGGATGGACGTTAACATCACGTCTGCACTGTTCCCAGGCATTAATCTCAGTGAGTTTGCCTCCATGGGATCAATGATTGAGTTTATGTCAATGCCTAACGCGACTACCGCAACAGGGACTTCTACAACCACTGGCAACAATACAACGGTGATGGTAATGGGTGAATTTGCACTCAAGGAAAGTGAGATTAACGCAGTTGAAAAAGTGTTTGGCAATCTGACTGCTTATCCGCTGATAACTAACGTTACGATAACGGCTATCCACGATCACTTCTTGGAAGAAACACCGAAAATGGTGTTTATGCATTTTGAGATAACAGGCGACCAAAACCAGACAATTCAACTGCTAAACCAAGCAATAAACCAAACTAGCATGCTCGGAAACATGACTACAACGACCACAACAACACCTAACATAAGCACACCCAGCGCTACACCAACGACTACTCCTAATACAGGCACTAGTTCAGGAACAGGTACTGGCACAGAAAACGGGACAACGGGTACTGGAGCAGGTCAAAGTCCCACTCCCAATTGTACGGGTTCCACTAGCACAGCATTACCCGGGACATCATCCACAACAACGCTTAGCATGTCGTCATCTCTGCCAGAGTTTCCAGCAGCAATACTAACTCTTGCGGTCGTACTTTTAGCAAGCGCAGTAGCCGCAGTATTTGCATACAAAAGAAGAAGCCCAGCTCCAACTAGCCTGAAAGACTAAACATCCACTAAGAACATACACAGGAACATAGGCTCCCATAACAAATAGTTAATCTGGACCAGGCAAGCGTAGAGCCTCATTTTCTTTTTTTTCTTTGCGGGTCAGTAAAACAGCTCTTGCAAGCAAACACAACGAACGATGAAAGCTTTTTCGTGCGGAAGGCTTGTTAAGTTTTCTTTGTAAAATCTACATCAACAAATGTCAATTAAATTTGTTTTTAGCTTTAACTCAAAAAACTGGAGCAGAAATGCCGATTTTGTTTGTTTCTAATGTTGAACTTCCAATTATTAATGTAATCAAAGAAAACGATATTATCTAAGGTTGATTCGCAACCGTAGGCATAGTACTTAGTACAAAACAAGAAAGACAACAAACTCCAGAAACGCAGTTGAAGAAGCAGTGATTCCATATCGAGCAAACCAGAAATGAGACGTCAAAGGCCTTCTCAGAGTGGATCGGAAGTTTCGAACCTACGGACCAGAAGACCAGAAAAGAGAATATCACAAAAGACCACACATAGAAGCAGTCTACAGCTTCCTAAAGACACAGTATAGCCTAGCCACGAACAAAGTCAGAGGCTTGAAAAACGTCACCTCGTACGTCCTCTTCAGCGCATTGTGCTTAGTTCTGAACAGAGAGGCAGCAGAGAACATCGGAAGAAGAGACAAAGCAGTTTCACCAACCTACTTCAATACGTAATAAAGGGACAAGGCAGCGCGCTTCTTCAAGCAATTTTTCTTACCTCATGCAAAATTCGCCTATAGCTCAAGAAATAACAACTATTACAGTAAAAATTTCCGTTTGGAGTCTTCATTTATTTGGTTAAGCAGGCTCTCCAAGCTAATTGAGTCGAGCATAAGCCCAAATTAAGCTCAAGCTGTCAGTTTGTACATGCGAATAATTCGAATTATTTAGTCTTAAATATGGAAAAAATAGATTGATGATTCGGTGAGAATGTTGGAAGGGAACGCCCAACTAAGTCGCGTCTACTGGTCTTAGGTACATGTGAAGTTGATCTTTTGATACTTGTAAGAGTAGTCCCTTGTCTGTCCTGCGTAAAGTCCCTTTCTCTAGGGCTGAAACGTTCAACATATTTCGCACTCCACCTTTCTTTGCGCCAAGCACAGACTCAGCTATGTCCTTTTCCAATTCGATTTCAAGACGTGTTATTTTCCACTCATCCAGATCTATTTCTATTTCTTTGACTTTGCCGATTTTCTCATCTATCACAAACACATCTTTATCCAAAAGCTCTTTACTTTTCGCTTTCGCACTCATACTTATCTATCCCTCCTTTCTACGCCATGATTTGAGCTACTTTATAAGGGGTCAATTGGCAGGGTTAAATGTGTGTGACTGTGAGCGCACAGCCACATTCTGACGTAAAATCCTGCGTTATTTGTCGGACGACGAGATTGCAGTTGTAAGTTAGCTTATGTCCGCAAAACAGTGGAACCGTGAATCAAAACCTTTTTGCGCTAATTAAGGAGCACGCATGCTATTGACAGCGTTAATGATGTTAATCATCATCGTCGTGGTGGCGGTCATCGTGGTGTTCTTCGTGGACGACTACTACGTCGTGGTGTCTGTGTCCATAGCCCGCGAGATTTCCTATCGCTGCTGATATTAGCGCGACAACTAGAAATACTATGCCTGCGTACAGTAAGCTACTGTCTGTTAGGGAATGTATGCTACCGCCTGTTAGGAAATAGGTTATTATGGCTGCTAAGGCCGCGATGGGGAATGCAAAGAGGAAACCGATGATTATCACTATTATCAAGGCAATTATGAGAAAGACTATTGCGAGCCACCAGAACGAACCTGCTGGCGGAAGAGCGACTTGTAAAGAGAATATCAAAAAGATTCCTAATTTAACTTGCGTTTCCGTCCTTTATATTTATTTCTGAAAAAAATATGGTAACACCCCAGGCTGTTCTGCCAAATTTATGGTGACATAACCGAAAGAAGGAAATTAACCGTTATGCAGTGTGTTGCAGAGATGAATCAAAGTTCCCAAAAGGCGCAAAAGCTTAGGCAAGATTATTTCTTAATCTGAATGAGCTTGTCCCTTACAGCTTCAGCCACAAACTCAGCCCTGCTTCGATAACCTAAAAGCTTCTTTTCCAAGATTTTATCAACCTCGTCTGCAAGCTCGACGGACAGCCCTCACAGCGTACGGCGTATAGGGTCTATCGAGAACTATTCGTTTCTAGCGCGCTCTTGGCTGCCCTCTAAAATTATCCGAGCATCTTGAGTTCCGCGTGAGTGGAGTACTTTTCGTGATGAATTGAATAGAACAGCATGTCTGGCAGGTTAAGTTGTGCAAGGGGATAGATTATAGCTTGGCCTTGAAGAAAGCGAGAAGGTCCTCGTTGGCTTGGTCCTTGTGCGTTGTACACATTCCGTGCGGTGCGCCCTTGTAGACTTTGAGTATTGCGTTCTTGACGATCTTGGATGAGAGCATGGCCGAGTCGGCGATTGGTACGATTTGATCGTCGTCGCCCTGTAGGATCAGAGTTGGCACATCGATTTTCTTGAGGTCATCAGTGAAGTCCGTTTCGGAGAATGCCTTGATGCAAAAGTATGCGGCGGGAAATCCAGCCATCATTCCTTGGAGCCAGAATGATTCACGTACGCCTTCCGAGATCTTTGCACCCGGTCTGTTGTAGCCATAGAATGGTATACTGAGGTCCTTAAAGAACTGCGAGCGGTCGGCGATGACATTTGCGCGAATCTGGTCGAACGTCTCGATCGGCAAGCCGCCTGGATTGGCGGGCGTTTTTAGCATCAGCGGTGGGACGGCGCCGATTAGGACCGCCTTGGCTACGCGTTTTGTTCCATAGCGACCGATGTACCGTGTAACTTCGCCGCTACCAGTTGAGTGACCCACAAGGAGCGCATTCTTTAGGTCGAGTGCTTCGATAAGTTCCGAAAGGTCATCGGCGTATGTGTTCATGTCGTTCCCGTTCCAGGGTTGGCTGGAGCGTCCGTGGCCTCGACGGTCGTGTGCAATGCAACGGTAGTCTCGGGAGGCTAAATAGAACATCTGATCTTCAAAGGCGTCTGAGTTGAGAGGCCAGCCGTGGCTGAAAACTACAGGTTGCCCGCTGCCCCAGTCCTTGAAATAAATCTGCGTGCCATCTTTGGTCGTGATTTTGTTCATTTCAAAAATCCTCCTGTCCCATTAGAATGTGCGCAATTATTTTAGGATTTGTGGCTTCTGGATGTTACATCAATCGATTTGCCATAGTAATAATTCCAGTTAGAAAAGCGAAAATAAGCCAGAATTAAGGCGTAATTGTCAAAAGCGGGCGGGGAAGGATTTGAAACCACGCCCTGCTGGAGATTTCACCCACAGAATCCATTTTTTCTTTCAGTGTGCTCTCCCCTGCGCTGATGTGTCGTTTCAGCACTTGCCTTTTAAAGCGTTTTAGCCACAAGCTTCTTCATGCTCGATTTATCCAGACCTTGCGATGCTTGCGGAAGAACGCCTGTAGGTGGTGGAGCACATTGTCTAAAATGCAACATCTACTTCTGCTTCACATGCATGCTTGAACAAATCTATCTGCAAAACAAACTTCCGCTTAAATGTCCGATGTGTGGCAGAACGTTTGAGTAAATAATCAAGAAACAAAGCAAAGAGAAAAAGTGACACCTATCATTTTTTAGCTCTTAATCATTGTTGCTTCATGAAGAAACTGAAGAAACCTATAGGTATACTCAAATAAGCAGGTCACCAATCAGTAAATTAAAGGGTTGAAAATATCTTGAGAAATAAAGCAAACAAGTTTTACCAAAACACTCACGGAGTCATTTTTCGAACAAAGACAAATAATAAACAGCAAAAGAGGAAGATCGCGTTAATTAAAAAAACGCGAAACCTTAGAGCCCAATTGAATCCGCTTTCTTAGAGGATATTTCAGGGACATTATCAATTATCCCATCGGTAATGTCCTATGTGTGGTGGAAAGCTGGAATAGAGTTTCAATTGAAAATTCACCATTCAGCAATTGGTGATTTGACAAACGAGCTTTTTCTTAACTGAGTGTATGCCTAACAATTGCTTCAAATGGGTATGTTTTTCACTACGCACAAATCGTTAATACTTTTTCAGCTTTACCTGTAAGATGGGTTAAGTATGAGACGTTCCAAACTAGAAATGTACATTGATATTCTGAAGGTTTTAGCGCAAAGAGGACCGCTGAAGCTAACACATATTATGTACAAGGCAAACGTCAACTGCAAGGTTCTAAAGGAATACTTGGATTTTCTAATTAAACAAGGACTAATTGAAGAGAGAGTAATTGGAAAAGGCAGGGTAGTTTACGCAAATACAACTCGCGGAACAACGGTTCTCAAATTCTTTAGAGAACTAAACAAAGTGCTTCCCTTATTAGAAGAAGACGGCAAAATCTTGCCAGCGCTCTATTGAACTAGAGTCCTCTCGTTGTCTGCGGACGATTAGCGAAACCAAAAAGCACATAAATAGCTCCAGAGTCTAAAACAGCGGCGACACGACATCAAGGTGTAAATTAAGCCAGAGGTCGTAGTCCAATAAGAAACCATGTATGTGCGGTCGTAGTCTAGTTTGGTCTAGGACATCAGCCTGCCACGCTGACGACCCGGGTTCAAATCTCGGCGACCGCACCAAAATTAACCTTAAAGTCTTTTAAGGATAAACCTTAACTTTTAAACAGCAGCTTATACGGTTAGGAACAACCATGAAAAGCCTTGAGGAAATAAAGAATACTCTAACTAAACAAAAGCAAGAGTTGTGCCAAAAATACAGCGTTAAGGAGATAGGTATCTTTGGCTCCTACGTGAGAGGAGAGCAGAAAAAACAAAGTGATATTGACTTATTAGTAGAATTTGAGGAGCCTTCAAACCTAACCCTTTTAGACTTCATCAGGTTGGAGAACTACTTGAGTGAGATTTTGGGAGCCAAGGTTGATTTGGTGGAAAAAAATACTCTTAAGCCAAGGATAGGCAAACGCGTTTTGCAAGAAGTTGTAAACATATGAAAGATGAATTCTTGGATTACGTTGAAGATATACTCAAGGCAATGGATGATGCTTTAACTTTCGTAAAGGACATGAATTATGATGCCTTTGTTAAAGATAGAAAGACCATCTATGCAGTTATCAGAGCTTTAGAAATTATCGGAGAAGCAACAAAGAATATTCCTTCTCCAATAAAGACTCGTTACCCCGAAATTCCCTGGAAAGACATGGCTGGAATGCGAGACAAGGTTATTCATGCATACTTTGGGGTTGATTTGAAAAGAGTTTGGAGTACAGTCAACGCAGATATTCCAACCATAAAGCCATATTTTGAGAAATTACTTAGAGATAATGAGAAACGTTAGCTTTTGAATGCTTGCGCTAAATTCCAACCTATACGTTCGTTCTAATAGTATAGTGGTCGTCTAGTTTGGTCTAGGGCATCAGCCTGCCACGCTGACGACCCGGGTTCAAATCTCGGCGACCGCACCAAATCCCCCTCGGTTCACTTCCTTTTTCTCTTTCTGCGACCTCTACGTTTTTGCTGAATTTCTTGAACGCCCTGAGAAAATAAAAATGTTAGTTAAATGAGCGCAGCCTCGTTAAGAATATATCCAATTTGGATATGTGACTGTTACTGAAATAACGGATTTATTAAGAAATAGTATTTCTCAACCACAGGAAAGGGCAAATGGAAACACAAACAATTAACTGGCTTAACCTTTCTGATTCTCAAAAAGCCAAAGTGTTGGAGCAAGCTAGAACTTACCTGCAACAACAAATAGCAGAAGCAAAACTTCGTAAGTCTATTATAACAGTCCTCACCAACCACGGCATCATATAGGCGAAGAAAGCCCTTGTCTTCTCGTAGACGATAACTGCAAAATACAGGTACAATAGACGCGCTTTACTGGTTATGTTAATGGGTGATTGATTTAGAAAATATTAGAAGATAAGCATTTTTGGTTAGCTGGCTACTTTCTTAATAGAGGATTTGCTTAACGTATTAAGCACATCCCACCGGACCCGAAAGAGACAGCCGAGAACATTAGGCGTTTTGTCTAACTTCTCTTTTTTTAACCTATTTTTTGAGCCGTTTTTGGCATACCTATCGTTTCATTTTATTTTTTTGTTCTAAAGGTATACCGAGGTCTTTTTCATTTTATATTTTTGTTCTAAAGATTCAACGAGTTCTTTTTCTAACTCGATGTCTTTCTTTGATAATTCATCAAACTTTTTTTGTGCCGATGCTCTTCCTGAATTAGGAGACCGTTTCTTCATTTTAGCACGAATGGTTTCCAAGTCTTTTTTTATTTCTTCTGGTTCTCTCATTCTTGGTCAAGTGTAATACCCATTAATCGCTTATTACCTTTTTTGAGCAACTACTGCACAAGACCCAACAATTAATTAATCAGGTTCACAGGTTCACGATATAGCCCTAAACACAAGGGGTTTACATATTGTATGTATGCTAATCATCATAAAGTTTAAGCTAATTTACATGGTTAAAATGATAGAATAAACTGCAAAAAGTGTAGTTTTACTATAAGGTGAGGCAAAGGCAGAAATTACTCACCGTTTGGAGTTTGCTAGTTGTTTGAAGGAAGACTCTGGGGAAGCGGCTTGGCGCAAAGAATGCCTTTCATCATTTGAGGAATGGTTTGAGAAGTGGTTTGACAAAGCCTAATTTTTCCTGCATTCTTTTTCCTTTTTTATTGAAAACTAAGCTTCTTCAACATGCAAAAACGTTGAAAAGCAATGAAAAGCAGCGTCGTTGAGTCTATGTTGAACTATGTTGAATCATATTTGGAGCCGAGAGGTGTGCATAATTTTAAATCTAGTTAGCGTCTTCTTGTCATCATGGAAGCCTGTGAACTCGTCAGGCTTATCGTCAACAAAACAGTCGTTCCAAAAGAGCCCAAAAGACGCGGAAACCCAGGTTACGGACGCCTCAGAGCCATAAGAGTTCTCGTCTACGCCAGACTCAAAGGACTACAAAATGATACACGCATAATCTGGCACCTCAAAAAACACCCATCAGACGCTAAAGAGCTTGGATTACACCAAATACCCGACAGAACCACCATTGGAAGATGGTGGAGACGCTACCTAACAGTTCTAGAAGAGACTTTTAAGAAGACCGCCGACATAGTTCAGGTGCTAGTGCCCACAACTCATCTGATCGCTGACTCCACGCCGCTAATAGACCTCTACGACATGGAAGCCAAAGGCGGCTTCACCTGCAGAGGACGCTTCAAAGGCTTCAAACTCCACGCCGTTGTCAACCAACTCGGCCTACCACTCAAAGCCATCGTTACACCGGGGAACCGTTTTGACTCGCCGTTTCTGCCCAAACTCATCGAGGACCTGGAGGCGCAGTACGT
>Ga0116115_1000279_pt1 | contig 33958 bp, 36 predicted proteins | sample June2015DPH_10_1_2_FD_89789 | JGI IMG/M metagenome (GOLD analysis project Ga0116115, IMG submission 89789) | Peatland microbial communities from SPRUCE experiment site at the Marcell Experimental Forest, Minnesota, USA - June2015DPH_10_100 | ecosystem: Environmental > Terrestrial > Soil >... | reverse complement strand
GTCAGCTCACCGCTGGCTTGAGCTCATTCGGCGGGACGTTCGCTCGCCTCGGGGCCGCGCCCGCCATCAAGAACGCGGCCATCGTTGGGGCCACGGGCTTGACGGCCGCCGTAGGCGGGTCACAGGCATCGAGGGCGATGAGGATGGTCATGCCGCAGACCACGGGCGCGGGGGACGTGATGAAGGCTCACGCGGCGGAACAGGAGGCAACGAGCCACCGACTAGCCGTTGGCCAGGCGAGCGTAGCGTTTAGTAGCGCCATACCGATTTTTGCAGGACCTCCTGCGCCAGGAGGTCTTGTGTCGGAGGGCCTCAAGGGATTCGACCCCGGCCAAAACGCCCACCCAGAGGCAGTTCAGTCTCTGCAGCGGCTCGCCCGCTCGGATGACTTTGCTGGGGCGTACAACTATGCCTATGAGCACAGAAACGCTTTCGGTATGAATGGTATGTCTCCCACTGAGTCGGTTTCACCAGAGACAAAGGCGGCAGTCGGTGCCCGTTTCATCCAGTCGCTTCGTCCGTACAAGGATGACGAAGCTGCGCTGGGCCGTATTGCAACAAACATGAATGCGGCTCATATCGGCAGCGGCAGGCCAAAAACGCAGGGTTAACGGGCAGGCAAAGAAACGGGTAGTGAAACCAAGTCAGACGTGCAGTTCCCCGTAGCGTGCGAATAGGGGGGTGAGGAACTCTTCACAGTTCTTCAGGTACTGTTCCACCTCTTCCTTCGGATGATCTACCATTTCACCTCGTGCGATTATCTCCAGGTCCTTTCGGAAGCGATCGGCATCCAATTGAGTCACTTCTATGGCCTGCTGAATGGTCCACATGAACTCGTGGCAGTTTGTGTTGGTGATGAACTCCATGACGGGATTCCACGTCTCCCAGTATCTCTCGCCGTAGGGACCGTTGTACTCTGTGGCCAGGATTTTCCGCACCCTCTCCATCTTTTCCCTCCACTCTTCGTCCTTCATGGTCCTGTAGCCCACCACCGGAACATCGGGCGCTAGGGTGTGGAGTCTGACGCAGAAGCGTTCTGCCTCGCTCCTTTGCTCAGTGACGGAACCAGGCCTATCTGTCTCATGGTGTGGTATCTCGCACTTGAAGTCGAACTGCAGCGTCTCTATCTTCCCGCCAGCCGAGAATGCGACGGCGAGGATGCGCCTCTCTGGGATGCTGATGCTCCTCATCGTGCCCAGGTCGCATCCCACCGACCGTCCGTTCTTGTCCGTGAAAAGGAGAGTGTCGTTCGTCAGGGTCAGAGTTCCTTCACCCAAGCCTGCCACGGACAATCCTTCTCTCAGTTCAGGCAGTCCCTTCTCCAGCCGGACCCTCCGCATCGTTTGCGCTTCCATTCCTGAATATATTGCGCTTTCCGCATATTAAAGCCCCACCAGGACTCGATACTGACCCTATGACCGGCATTAATGAGGAAGGGTCCGATCAAGAGGAGTATGAGCAACTATGGCACACTGTATGTCGGGGTCGATGTTCATGAGAAGGAATCACAGCTGGCTGTCTTTGAGAAGGGAGGCTCCCTTCTCATGGAAGAGAGGCTGCCAACGAAGGAGCTCGGCAGGTTCCTCTCGTCCCTGCCGGGAGAGAAGCGCGTAGCGGTCGAGTCGGTCGGCTTCATCCATCCGATATACGACAAGCTGTCGACGATCCAGGACTGCACAGTCTCGGTCGCCAATCCGAGCAGGCTGCGCCTGATCTCGGGGTCCGGGAAGAAGAATGACAGGGAGGATGCGAAGACATTAGGGGAGCTGCTCAGAACCAACTTCCTCCCCATGGCACACATGCGGGATGAGGAGACGAGAGAGAAGCTCTTCGTGATAAACGACAGGGTGACCTACGGATTGAGGGGTGGCGAGCTCAGGGGTACGATGAGGTGGCTCCTCAAGAGGAGGGGCATCGAGGTGGAGAGGCCGTTCAGCGACGAGGGGAGGAAGAGATTGAGGGAGCTTCACCTGCAGGAGATCGACATCAGGCTCGACGAGCTCGAGCTGGTCGAATCGGTGATAGAAAGGCTCGACCGTCAGATACTGGACATCGTCTCGAGGGACCAGAGGGCGAGGCTCATCGACACCCTTCCTGGCGTGGCACCCTATACCGCGCTGTACCTCGCTTCGGTATTGGACGACGTGGACCGCTTCCCCGACTCGAAGCATGCCTGCGCGTACCTCGGCCTCGTCCCCTGGCTGGACGAGTCAGCGGACGTGACGCACCTGGGCCACATAACGAAGAAGGGCGACAAGTGGCTCCGTAGAAACTTGGTGGAGTGCGCCAGGGTCGCCGTGAGGAAGGACGAGCACCTGAGGGAGTTCTACACCAGGCTGAGTCACAAGAGGGGAGAGAGGAAGGCCCTGATAGCGGTGGCGAGGAAGCTTGTGTCGTACGCGTACTGGATGCTCAAGAGGAACGTGACCTACGAGGAGCTGTCTCCTTGGAAGTTAACTTGAGGCAATCCTCGGGTTCTGAATAAGGGTGCGCCTCGTAGGGGCGAAGAAGGAATATGGGGACAATCCCCGAATGGTTGGATGCCAGCCTCTTGAGGGAAGAGGAGTGATCGATTAGAGGGCAGGCTTATAGCCGGTCATGGTTGTTAACTTATCTGCGAGGTGGCCGTGACTCCTTCTCTCTTGGTCCAGCTCTACACTAGTCCACTAACGTAGACCTCATTTAATTTCAATCGAGACTTTGTCTACGAGTGAGGGATTAAATCCCCCTGTTCCTAATTTCTCACCTGACTCTGATGGGCGCCCCAGACGCTGAAAAGGATGCGGAGTTCAACCGGACCAGAGCCGAGCTCTTTGAGTCTATAGGGCACCAGACGAGAATCAGGATACTAGAGGCCATAAGCCAAGAGCCGCTTACCTTCTCCGGGCTGAAGAAGCGCGTGGGGATCGACAGCAGCGGGCATCTCTCATTTCATCTGGAGAAGCTCAGCAATCTCATCAAGTCCACAGCGGATGGAACCTACGCCCTGACCGACGATGGCAGCGAGGCTCTGCGCCTCATCCAGACAGTTCATGGAACAGAGACAGCGTTGATGGTGCCTTCTACCCGGAAACGGCCGAGAAGCACGAGGAAATTGCTCGGATTGGCCGCCATAGCGGTTGCCATCATCCTTGTGGGTTCAATTGTCGCGAGCGCCGCCCTCGGTATCACTTTCTACAATACTCAGGAGCCCCTTCAAGGGTCTCTGCATTACTTCCCAGCGGGCTGGAGCACGATTGAGTTCAATAATAGCAAAGGAACTACGATCGGCTACTTCAATTTCGCGCTGGCCGGCGCCAACTTGGGCAACCAGTCGCAGCATGAGAGGCTCCTCCCTCTGGACCTGCAAATCGCGCACCAAGACGGAACATACCTAAGATCCCTGCAGCTTCAGTTCTCCATGGGGACCGCGTGTTGCCTTGACGTCTTCTTCGGCACACAGCGAGGTTATCCCTGGAATCCAGTCCAAGTAAACCAGGCCAGTGGCCTTGAAACCATCAACATAGCAGACTTCGGCCCGATTGGAGCTGCATCCGTCACCATTGACCTTTTGCTCTCTCCGCCCTATGTCAGTGGGAACCTTTCATTGAGCATGAGCGTTCAACTCGCGCTGCAGGGGCCCGGCATGGTCATAGGCCACGAATACACCGGACAATTCACGCTTCCGCTAATAGTAGAGCCTGATCAGATCGTGGTTGCTTCGGGCCCATAGGTCACTGATTCTGATATCTCGCGCAACGAAAGCAGGTTCCTCATGGATATCTGGATGAATCACGACTCGATATGAGATATCCTGCATCTCCGTGAGATGTCCTGACTGCCCGCGCAGGTGAGTTAACAGAATCCCAGGACTCTGATCTTTCTATAACGCAGTAGGTCAGACCTGCCGCCCGTTTCTCGTTATAAGCTCCTTCGACCTCATCCAACAATGTCCGAAGAAAAACAACGTATCATCGCAACAGTCGCCCATTCAGGCAAAAGCCTTCTCCTCACTCTCACAGACCAGCTCAGGAGCTTGGGATTAAGCGCCGGCAACAAAGTGTCGGTAACCTGGGACGCAAAGGAGATCGTCATTCGGAGGGCTGACAAGTAATGAGCAGCAGAAGAGCACGCTCGATGAGCGTGTTATTCGAGCACGCCCTCATCATATTGATCCTGTTTGCGATACCACTTCTGGCCTCTTTCCTGGAGTACATAGCGGCCTCTTCGTTCGGCGTCGCCCCGTTTCCGGGCGTGGGGTACGGTCTCACGTGCGCAACCAACACCGGAGGGATATGCACTGTCTGGAACGTCGCCACGGGAGCAACCGCGCCCACAATTCCCACTGGCCTCCTAAACCTCTTCAATGCCCTCCTCATCTTCACCTCCCTCGTGCTGGGCGTGATAGCTGCGGTGAAACTGGGGCCTGCCCTCTTCGAAGCCGTGAGCGGCGGGAACGAGTAGAAAGTGGAGAGACACAACTCTCTCCTCCCCTTTGTTATGACAAGACTTCCGGCCGGGTCGGATCAGCCCAGCTCTTGAGCCGGGTTCCGCCGGAAGTAGAACAAGTGGGTGGGGCACTCGCAGTCCGATGAGCCGAAGCCAGGAACGATGATCTTGTTGCCCGGCAAGTCCCCCACCCTCCTAGAGAGCTCGCACTCCGATTGGTCGCTGTCATACCTCCTCACCGCAAGGATCCGGCCGTGTCTTAGGAGGTAATCGATATGCCATCTCATCCTTTTTCTCCGTCTCACATGCCTCGCGATCCTCGACTCGAGGCCCCGCCTGGCACTGCCCGTGTAGACATAGAAACCTGCCGGGAAGGAGAAGCGACCGTGACGGCCTACGCGTATCTCGCGCGTCTCACGCAGCCTGACGACCAGCTGGTAAAGGCCCGAGTCAATGGCCGCACGTACATCCCGTCTTGCCGAAGGCACTTCAACCAGCCCGCCTACACGTGACCTGTTTTTTCGCGCAGTTGGATGTACCACTCGGGCAAGCTGTAGTCCTCCGCCCTGTACTGAGGCTGGTAGGGCTTGATGTCCAGAACCGGGGTGCCATCGAACAGGTCCAGCCCGGCGACGTGCAGGGTCCTGCCCTCCACTCTGACCAGGCGGACCAGGGAGAGTCCTATCGGGTTGGGTCGGGTCGGAGAGTCGAGCGCGAAGACTCCGCGCGTCGGCAGCTCTTCTAGGCTGAGGCCTTGCTTCAGGAGGCCCCTGGGCTTCACCCTCAGCGGTCCGACCTGTTCCCGCCTCAGCTGATGGAAGTACCCGATCACGAATATGTGCGAGAAGCCCTCGAGGCCGTCCAGCGCATCCTCGAACCTTTCGTACACTTCCACCTCCGCCTCGCGCTTGCCTTTGCGAGACCTAATCTCGTCCGGCGTGGCGCGCGTGTGCACCTCCCCGATCGGCTTGAGCTTGACTTCGTCCATACTCTCAAAGGCCTGACCCAGGCCCGGTTCTTTTAAGCGCGAGCCGGCCATTCGAATATGGAAAAAGAGTTCAGGCCGGTCCTCAAGGAAATCGTACTCACGCAGTCCTGCGCGTAATCCCCCGCGTTTTGGCGGTTGAGTTCGATGAAGCCTCCCCGGCTTAACTCCATCAAGTTCTTTCTCGGCTTCCTGGCGATAGGACTTGCTATCGGCTTCCTCCGCTACTTCGGCAGATGGGTCTACTTCCCTTGGTTCCCCAATGTCCTCGACTCCGTCGCAATGGGTGCCATAGGCGCATACCTCCTGTATGAAGTCGTGGCAGAAGTGGAAAAAAAGGGGAGGGCCCTCTTGCAAGACCCCAACGAGCGGGATTCTGTCACAGCCTGACCGCGTTTTAAGTGAAGAAGCCCTCACGTTTTGTCCAATTGAAGCCATTCGGGAAGAAGGCACCTGTTGCGAAGGTGATAGAGCCGGCAGGGGCGGAGCAGCCCCCGCCTCTGGTCCTCCAGGGCAACGTGATCGACTCGTACCGCGTGCCAGCGAACGTCGGGCCAGACTCTTCCGCAGAGGTCTTCTTGGTCGACAACGACTCCTTCGGACAGTATGTCGTCCGGCTTCCCCCGCTCACCGACGCGCAGCTGCAGGCCCTGAACCTCCTCAAGGACAACCTGCGGAACGCCATACCGGTCGAGACTTCGGGGAGCCCACGGCAGGTCCTCGAAAGGTACCTCTGGGAGACGGCCGAGAAGGCAGGGCTTCTCTCCGTGGTGGAGGAGGCGCACCGGAAGTTCCTCTACTACCTGCTGAAGGACTTCTCTGGCTTCTGGGAGGTCGACCCGCTGGTGAACGACGACCTGATCGAGGAGATATCGCTGACCCGCTGGGACAAGCCCGTCAGGATCTTCCACCGCAGGTACACCGAGTACATGTTCATGGAGACGAACGTCGCGTACGGGAGCGAAGAGAGGCTCCAGGCATTCATCCGCAGGATGGCCCAGTTCGGGGGGACCACGGTCTCTCTTGCACAGCCTTCTCTCGAAGTGACCCTCCACGGGGCATCGGACCGCAGAGTCTCAGCCACCCTGGGAGACGAGATCTCGAGACCGGGCTCGACCTTCACGATCAGGAAGCAGAAAGAGAACCCTTTGACGATAGTGCAGCTGGCGACTCCGGAGCTGGTCGGGCCATACCGAGCCGCGCCGCCGGGGGTAGTCGAAGCTCCCCTGAAGTACGACGAAGCCTCCAGCCACAAGACCCTCTCCGCGTTGATGGCGGCCTACTTCTGGCTCCTCCTCGAGAAGACGACTAACGTGCTAATCGCCGGAGAGACCAGCTCGGGCAAGACCACTTTGATGAACGCGATTCTGGCCATGATGAACCCGAAGGCCAAGGTCGTCACCGCGGAGGACGTGCTCGAGATCAACCTCCCCGACCACCTGCACTGGCAGAGGCTGAAGACCAGGGGCTACAGGGCCGGGCTCTCCCCCACCTCCGGGAAGTACGAGTACGGCCTGTCCGACCTCCTCAAGCTCGCCCTCAGGTTCTCACCCACCATCCTCAGCCTCGGAGAGATGAGAGGTGAGGAGTCTGAGACGGTCGCCGCGGCCATCACCCTCGGCTTCTCCACGATAACCACGGTCCACGCGGAAGACGCCGAGAGGTGCGTCCAGCGCGTGACCACGCCCCCGATGAGGTTCGCAGCAGGGCACGTACGCGACATCACTGCGATCGCCACGATGAGGAAGGTCATCCTCCCCGACGGGAGGGTGGTCAGGAGGGTGGTCAGCGTCGACGAGATCCGGCCGGTGGACCCGAACGGCCACGAGATTCTGAACGTCTTCAAGTACGACCACGCCGCAGACTCCTTCTCCCCGACCACCCCGGAGGAGGTCGCAGAGCGAAGCTTCAGGCTCAAGCAGATCGCGGAGGGGTTCGGGTGGACGCCCTCCCACGTGCTGAGCAACCTCACGAATCGGGCAGCATACGTCTCCAACGCCATCAGCAACAAGGGGTTCTCATCCACGGACCTCTCTACAATGGTGCGGAGCTACGTCGCAAAGGAGTTCCCGCGCGAGCTGCAGGCGGTCGAGAAGCTTCCGCCCGGGGGTCCTCAGCCATGAATCGAAGATTCAACCGGACCTATCTGACTATGCTAGCATTCGCCATACTCTCTCTGTATGCGTCCTCTCTCGTTCCAAACCCCACGACAATCGGGAGCCAGGTCGAGGCCCTCTTCCTTCTCAACGCGGGATTGGGGGCCCTCGTCGCCCTGTTCTACTCAATCGTGCGCAACCTCAGCTTCGGCAGCCTTTCCAAGAACGGGCTGCAGCTCGACCTGCGCCTTCCGGCCGCTGTGGTTACGACAAGCATGGCCCTGGCACTCCTCTACGCCTACCGGACAGGCGGGGAAGACTGGTTGTTTGTCCCCGTCCCCGCCCTGCTCATATTCACCGCCCTTTCATTGCGCAACATCTACCCGTTCAGGGGGACGGTCCAGAGGCCCTCCCTGAAGCCCCTGACCGAAGACAAGTTCGTGAAGTTCGTGACGGCGAGGGGCCGGCTGAAGAAACTGGCCGAGTTCAGGGCGCAGAGGTTCTCCCTTCTCCTCTCGCAATCCGGAGTCATCGGGAACCCCTACACCATGGCCGCGAAGTCGATAACCCAGGCAATCATAGCCGCGATGGTCCTGGTGCCAGCCGCAGTGCTCCTGGGCCTGCTTGTCTGGTACCCCTTGGCCCTCTTGGTCTTGGTCCCTGCCTTTGTCTATATCTACCCTGAGATGCAGCTCCGGAGCAAACGCGGAGAGCGGCAGGAGGGCGTCGAGCGTGAGCTGCCCTTCTTCTCTATCCTGGTAAACGTCCTCGGCAGCGCCGGCGTCCCCCTGTACGCGATATTCAAGGACGTAGCCGACACCAAGATCTTCAGGGCCATAAAGGGAGAAGCCCTGCTGGTCAAACGGGACGTGGAGGTCTTCGGCATGGACCCCACCGCGTCCTTCGAGCGGCTGGCATCGTACCATCCCTCGAAGAAGTTCAGCACCTTCCTTTACGGGTACACGAGCAAGGTGCGGTCGGGAGGGGACATCCCCCTGTACCTCCAGGGCGAGAGCGGGTCCCTCCTCAGGGAGCTCGAGGAGAGCTGGACTAGGTATGCGAGCAGGGCCGGGGTCATCGGCAGCATGATGATCACCGTGTTCGGCGTGATTCCCCTGATGCTCCTCGTGGTAGGCATGTTCTCCCCGGGGGAGTCGACCATAGGCCTCACGGCCTTCACTGCCGTCGGCGTCCCGCTCTTCACCATACTGCTCGTCTTCATGGCCGGGCGGATGCAGCCGGTGGGCGAGGAGCCCCTCGTGGGGAACGGCAGGCGGAGCTTCCTGCTTTCCATCCCGGGGCTGGGAATGGGCCTGGTCACCGGAGAACTCTGGCTGGCTGCGGCGTCAGCCCTCTTCCTCTTCCTGGTCCTCTACGGCTTTTCGGTGAACGAGCAGCGCAAGGAGATGAATGAGATAGACGAGGCGCTCCCCGAGTTCATGAAAGACCTGACGGAGTTCAAGAGGCAGGAATACGACCTCAACAAGGCTATCATGTCCATTGCGGCTCACGACAGGTATAATCCATCGTTTGACAGGGTCCTAGCAGGGGTTGCCGCCCAGCTCAAGGCAGGCGTCCCTCTTAATGAGCAGGGCATCGACCCGAGGAGCAGGCTGGGGAGAATGGTCTTCTTCGTCCTGGGCCAGATGTGGCACTCCGGGGGTGGCACGGTGGACACGATGCACCAGCTTACGGCGTACACCACAAAGGTGGTGGAGATGAGGAAGAACACCCGGGCCGAGATGAAGCCATACATCATACTCTCGTACATCTCGCCCATCCTCCTGGTCTTCGGCGTGGCTTTCATGAGCGGGGTCCTGTCGTCCTTCAGCTCCACCATCAAGCCCGGCCTGGCTGGGGCGCACTTGCTGGGGGTGTCAATCGGCACGATCCCCCCGCAGCTGCTCGAAGTCTCCAAGCTGCTGGTCGTGGTATCCTCGGCTGCCCTGGGGATAATTGGGGCCAAGATGACTGACTACACCGTCAAGAACACGCTAAGGCCCTCGGGGAACGTCCTCGTAGCCGCGGTCGTGACGTATGTCCTGTCGTCGGTCAACTTGGCCTCCTTGCTTCACGTGTTGTAAAGCCGCGAACGCTTTGGGTTCTGCCGGAAACCGTCGGGTCTGCCGTTATAAGCGGTGGAACTCTCCATCACCGATGAAAATCAACCGTCAAATCGCAACACATCAGCGCAGAGCAATCTCACAGAGCATGGACCTATTCATCATCATAGCAGCAGTCCTGGCCGTCGGCGGAGTCGTAACAGCGGCCGTCTTCAGCCTGGCGGGCTCAGCATCAACCAATTCGAGCATCCAGGTGGTATCGGTGTCGCTCACCGGAGGAGCGTCGGCCACCGCCAGCCCCGTATCCCTGGCCATCACCATCAAGAATACTGGGAGCAGTGCCATCGCTTGCACCACTACAACATGTCTGGTCACCCTCGCAGGTACAAGTGCGACCGTGGCCCCGGCATGCGCCGCCCCGTGCTCCATAGTTTCGTCGCCGTCAGGTTGGGCCCTGATGGCCGCGGTAGGACCAATCGTATTCACCTGCACAGGAACAACAATCGCTGCCGGAGCTCAGACCACCCTGATCCTCAACGGTCCATTCTCAGCAGGAACGTTCGCTTCAATGCCCGTCCACGGCTCTGGCACTGCCCAGTCGATAACCGTCCTCCTCGGCACAGCCTCCGCCCAGACATCATCGCTGCCATAGGAATAGGGCTGACTCGAAAGCCCTTCCCCTTTTCTTTTAAGCCACAGCCACCTCCTCAGCCGTGAGACTTTCGAAACGACACGGCGTCAGCGAGCTGTACGCCTCCCTGATGATGATCGGTGTCACGCTTTCATTCGGCAGTGTCGTCACCATCGCTGCCGTGAATCAGTTCAATCTCTCGAGCAATTCGGCTTCCCTCGGCATCCTCGTTCAGGAGGCCTCGGCAGGCAAGCAGATCTCCTTGGTCTACGGGACCGTACCCTATCCCGGCACGGCCGGCTGTCCCTCATACCACGGCTACACGGAGGGCAAGAGCTACACTTTGGCACTCTACGACTACGGTTCGGTGGCCTTCACGCCGGGTGAGATTTTCATCAACGGAAGCCTGATTGCAGGCGGGCCCTACGGCACCCTCTCAGCAGGGAGCATGACCGTCCTCACCCTGACCCTCGGCTCGTGCGCGCATCCTGCGGGTCAGACCTTCCTGCTCGTGGACGCAAGTGGAGACGAGGTCCAGGTTGGAAACTAGGAAATCGCGAAGGAGAGCCGTCTCGACCTACCTAGAGACATTCATCCTGATTGGCGTGGTCATAGGCGGGTCTGCTCTGGTGTACGCAACAACGACCAAGTTTTCCGCCCCGGTCCAGAACTCGTCTTCCATCACGCTCTCGGACGTATCGATCAGGCAGGGGTCGGGGGTCGCGCTCGAGAAGATGGTGATCTCGAACACCGGGACCATCCCCTTCACATCATTCACGATTACCAACATAGGATTCTCCTCGCTGGGCCCGTACGGCCTCGTCGTGACGAACACCGCCACCGGCTCGGCAATCAACACGCTGACGACAGGACTGGTGGGGTATTGGCCGATGGACGAAGGATCGGGGACTTCCGCACTCGACCTGAGCGGGAGCGGGAACACCGGAACGCTGTATAACTCGCCGACGTGGCAGTCGGGAGCGAGCTGCAAGTTCGGGGATTGCCTGAGCTTCGCAGGTGCAAGCAGCCAGTACGTCAAAACCGCTTCGTCCTTTGCAGTTCCGCCAAGGATTACACTGTCTATCTGGGTTTATGCTACCGCATGGGTCGACCAAATGTTTGGGACCAACGTCAATCAGGGCATAATGATTGGAAGTGTCTCTGGCGCTTTGTATGTGGGAATCACTACTACAGGTTTCAATCTCGGCGGTTCCTTGCCCAACAATCAATGGGTGCAGATCGCAGTGACCTATGATGGCACGTATTATTGCGGCTATGTCAACGGCGCCCAAACGACCTGCACTAACTCAGAGCCTGCCTACAGTACTGGAACGCAGCCGATTTGGATAGGCGGCAACAACTATGGCGGGTACTTGACCGGTAGGGCCGATGATGTTCGCATCTACAACCGCGCTCTCTCAAGCTCTGAGGTCTCGACCCTCTATTCCAGCACGAGCCCGCCCGGTGCCAACGCGGCATCCGTCACGGCCGCGGTCGCGGTCGGGGCAGGCCAGTCCCTGACAGTGACCGTCGTGGTCTACGGCAACCCCTTCGCGTCTTTCATCGGCACCAGTCAGTCCATTATCGTGAGCACCTCGGCAGCCGCGCAGCAGCAGGTGTCCGCTGTGGTGGTCGGGGCGTGACAGGGATGACGACGGTTGCCCCGTTAAATTGGGTGGACGAGCTGAATGAATAGGAGACGCTGAGCTCATGCTGAGGCTCTTGAACAGACGGCGGGGCGTCGCTTCGGTCATCGGCACGATCCTCTTCGTCCTGGTCTTGATGGTCGCCATCGGCGCCCAGGTGTACATCTCAGGTCTGCAGGCTCAGTCGAACCAGATCGGGCAGCAGGCCCAGCAGGTCGCCAACATGAAGGGGCAGGAGAACCTCCAGTACACGATAGGCTCGTCAGGCCTGACCATATCCAACATCGGAGCAGCGACGTCCAAGCTCATGGCCATGCTGCTGAGCTACCGGAACGGGACAGTGTACAACCTCAATCCCGGGTCCACGCCGCCGTTCACCGCAACCACGCTCCCGGCTGAGACCAACGCGCTCGTGGGGTCGATGGTCCCCTCGGGGACCTGCACCCCGGGCACCGCGGCGTGCGTCTCGAGGTACAACGCTCTCGTCGCCAACCCCACTCTCGGAAGCATAGGGCTGGTGACATCTTTTGGCAGTACCTACTGGTCCAACCTGATGACGACGTTCCCGCCGAACTCCTGCACGAACGGCGTCTTCACTCTGTCCACCCAGGTCTCCCCCGCAGGGTCAGGGTACGTGAACCCGGGCTCGGTCACCGCGTACTGTTATGGGCAGCTCGTTCCGATAGAGGCCTTCGCGGCGCCCGGATACACGTTCTCCTCGTGGACGGGCACGGGCACCGGCTCCTACACAGGGAACGCCAACCCCGCAACTGCCGCGGTCAACAGCCTGATCACCGAGACGGCGAACTTCGTTGCAGGGGCTGGCCCCCCACAGCCCTCCGGTCAGGATTCTCCTCTTGTCTGGGTTACCACGGCCTTGCAGTCTACCAACCCCGGGGGAGGCTGGATTGCAATCACCCCGTTCTCATTCACCGGAACTGCGAACACGCTCTACCAGGTGACTCTGTCCTTGGGATACTATCAGTCAGTGCAGCAGTCCCCAGGAATGGAGTTTGGGGTATCGGGTCCCGCCGGAGCGACCATGTTTGCCTGCGGGTCGATAGCAGGTGCTCTCCCCGCGTCAGCACAGAATTGTACTTCCAGCTTCAATACCCCAATCGGAGTGACAACTGGGGCGACATACTGCACAAGTTCGTCGAGTCAATGCTGGTATCAGGTTACCATCTATGTCACCTTCGGCTCCACCGGCGGCGCGTTCAATGCGGAATTCCAGACGCTTGCTGGCACGACAGGGACGCTAGTCCCAGATTCGGTCATGACTGTCACAGGCGAATGAGAACGGCATCCCAACTGGCTTCAGGGCAGTAGGGTCGGGCTGGCAACAGACACTCGCTGTGGCTGTCCCGTCGTGAACGTTAAAGGCCGTGAGCGAGTGAATCCGAGATGAACATTCGACGCAAACGTAAGGGGGTCGCTTCGATAATCGGGACGATCCTATTCGTTGTCGTATTCATGGTCGCCATTGGCGCCCAAGCCTACATGTCCAGTATTCAAGCTGAGTCTATTCAGGCGGCGCAACAGGTCCAGCAGCTCGTGAACCAGCGTGGGGCCGAAGAGCTGATCTACAGCTCCCCTTCGTCAGGTCTTACTGTGACAAACGACGGCGCAATCTCTTCTAACGTGGTGGCAGTGGTCCTGAAGTTTGCGAACGGTACCGTGTATAGCCTATCACAGACCACAATCCTCCCCTCGGGAGCCTCTGTCCTGGTGCAGTCAATCATCCCGGGAGGCAGCTGCGGTGGAGCCACCTGTCTTTCAAAGTACAATTCGATAATCTCGGGCGCAGCGCCCGGTAGCTTGGTGGGCCTTGTTACCTCATTCGGGAACGCATTCTGGTACACATCATCTAGCAGTTCGGGCGGGGGAGCAGCAGCCCTTGTCAGGACAACCGCCGACGCATCCACGGCAGGAACAACAGTCAGGTCAACGGGACTGACATTCGCCATGTCGGCGAGTACTAACTATGCCTTCACAGCCTATACCGAGGTTATCTGTGGCACCTGCGTGGAAAAATTCGCGTTCCAGATACACACGTTGCCGGCTGGGGCTGCGCTTCAGATTGTCTGCACTGGCGCCTCGACGGAGAGTGGGGCTAACTTGCCCGGCGGTTGCATAACCTCTGCTGGAGTTGACATTCAAGACACGACTGCATTTTCTTTCGGAGCACTCGGCGAGGAATGGCTTGTTGTCATATCAGGGGTAGTCACAGTCGGCAGTACGAGTGGCACCTTACAGATCGACTTCCATTGCACACAGAACTGTGGCAGTGTCACGTTGAAGGCGGGCGCATTCATGGTTGTCTATCAAGGTGCATGAAATCCTCCAGCCCGCATAGTCCGTTTCTTGACTCAGACGACTTCGTTTTAACCACTCCATAACTCCTGCTTCAGATGCCAGATTTCGAGTCGTGCTTGAATGAAGCCTGCGAATCTGTCATGGCAGAGGTCTTGAGCGCGAGCGGGAAGCGCTCGACTTCTTGGTGGCTCGGTCAGTCGGGCGTCAGTTTCTCGGACTGCTCCAGAAGGCCGCAAGACTTCGACGACGCTCTCGTGCACCTGTTCCAGCCCATGGGCGCGATCCTGATCGAGGCAAGGATTCTGGGGCGGTTCTACCGAGGGCAGGGTGCATGTTATCGGAGGGGAGACAGCCTGAACTTCGCGGAGGAGGTTGAGGAGGCAAGGCGGTTATTCGAGGAAACTCAACAACATTCTCAGGACTGATTGAAGACGATGCCCCTGCGTTAAACGGCCCCGGGCACATTCGCTGCTGGGTTGTCGACATTTCCTGAGATCTTGGTGATGTATACACCGCTCGTCCAGTTCTTCATGTTGTATGCCCTACTCTACAGGCACGAGCCTTCTAGGCTCGCCCATCCGCTGAAGGAGAAGACGGGCATGAAGGCATGGGCCGAAGCCCTCGTGCAGGTCGGCCTTGTGAAGCAGGGAGTGGAGGGGCCGTCGGACACAAGGACAAGGAAGTTCGTACTGGAGCTGATCCTGCCGACCGCTCTGCTCGCGGCGCTCTGTCCTGAGCTCTTCCTGCCCGTAACCCTGTCTCTGGTACCGGCTCTTACAGGCCTCAAGGGTCTGGTACTATTCCTCCTGCAGTTCATCCCCGCTTCGTACTTCTTGGCACTCCTCCGGCGGAACTACCTCGGGCCGCTCCCGATCCATCGCAACAGAACTACGCTGCCGCTGCCCCGGATGAGCTCGATGATAAGGTGCCTGGGAGAGAAGGAAAGCGAGGCGGTTTAGGGCGTTGGACCTCGACAGTGTCCACTTTTTCACGGTGGAGCTCAGGAACGGCCACGTGATGTCGACCCCGAAGTACGAACCCGCGCAGGAGTTCGTGGGCAGTCTTATCCACGAGGTGTCCCTGAAAGGGCCGGAGTTTGCCTGGGTCCAGTTCGTGTTCAGGAACTTGGACTACCACGCCCAGCTGGTCGGCCTGAAGGCCGACCTCAGCTACTACAGGAAGTACGCCGACACGCCGGAGACGAAGACCGACGGCGAGGGGAAGGAGTACACGGTTGAGAGGAAGGAGAGGGGCACCGAATGGTACAGGAGCATCCAGGAGAAGGTCAAGAAGATAGACGCTGTCAAGTCGCAGCCGACGATTTCGATGGCGATCAGGGGGATGTGGATCGGCGACGTTGACACGCTCTCCGACCTCGGCGCGTTCAGCAACTGCAGCGACGAGACAGACAGGCTCGCCGTAGTCCCGCTGCGCGACCCAAGGATGCTCGCCTGGCTTGTGAGGAGAAGGGTCCTGGCCGACCCGGCGGAGTATCTCCGGCACTACGGGACAAAGGCCAGGAAGGCTTCCCCCGAGCTCATGCTCACGACGGACGAGCTGCCCTATTACATCCACATACCGACAGGACCGATTATTGGCAGCCTCGGGTCGCTCGCCGATGCGTTTGGCGGTGCGGTAAGCAGGAGCACCACTAAGAGGACGCAATGGAGGATAGGCGGCGGGAGTCAGGGAGGAACGGAGGGAGAGAATGAGGCTGGGAAGGAAGACGGCTTCCGAGTTGCGGCCGTCTCGAAGATCCCCGCCCTCAAGGAGAAGCTTGACGAGGCTGGCGCCGCAAGGCTGAGACACCTGGCCTCGAATACTGAGAGGACCTTCGAGCTGACCTACTCGAAGGAGAGCGAGAAAACGGAGCTGTTGATTGGCTCGGAGACTTCGGGAGACCTCCGGCGGTACGAAGACATGCTGTCTTCGCTCTACGGTGGCATCTCGTTCAGGGAAAAGAGCCCCATTCCGGCGCATCTTCAGATACTGGCAGGGGAGGTCTCGCAGCAACTGGCGCGACGTCCTCCTGCGAGTAGACTCGGAAGCTTCCTTGCGCGCCATCGCCCTTCGTTAAGAACCGGATAGCATTCTCGATTCAATGGGCGACGAAGACGGGTACTACTTCTCGGCTGATGACTTCACCAGCCACATCTACGTCCTGGGAGGAACGGGCACAGGGAAGACGAACCTCCTTCTTCGGATGATGCTCCTCCTACTGGGGGAAGAGGGGCAGCGCGAGTTCCCCTGCTCCGTCGTCTTCATCGACCCCGCGGGAGACGCATCTCTCCTGCTCGCGGAGACCCTCGAGGACTGGAAGAACCTTACGATTCTCGACCCGCTAAACGTCAGCTTCGCCTTCAACCCTGTCGGGCTCTACCCGCCGTTGAAGGACAAGCACGAGAAGGCCCTTCAGATGCAGACCCAGGTAGGGGAGCTCGTCTCTCTTCTGCAGGACCTGGTGAAGACGGACCCCTCGATGGCCCCCAGGTTGCACTGGATCTATAGGGGCACGCTCTTCTTCCTCTACAGCTTCGGGGACAACCCCACGTTCCTCGACCTCTACAACTTCATGACCGAGCTGTCGAGGCGGGACAGGGAGGAGGTGTCGAGCATCTTCAGGAGGGCGGACATAGCCGAGGAGATACTCGTCAGGACGATGGAAGCGATCGCCGCTCTCGAAAAGAACGCCTACGCCCCCGTCCTCAACAGGATATCGAACTTCGTCATGCCGCCCGACTCCCTCACCTCCAGGACTTTCTGTGCAAGGAACACGACGCTCGACATGGAGGGGATGCTGGTGCCCGGGCGCGCCACCGTCCTGAGGCTCGACAAGTCTCTCCCCGGCGACTTTCGGGAGATGGTGACCGGCGCCCTGGTGATGAAGATCTGGTTCCTGGTCCAGGCGAGGGCGCGAAGTCTCGAGCAGGAGGGGAAGGGTCCCTCGGCGAGGACTCCGGTGATCCTCTTCATAGACGAGTTCCAGAACGTCCAGAAGCTCAATATGCTGACGACGATGCTCTCAGAAGGGAGGAAGTTCGGCCTCAGCCTCTGCTTCGCCCACCAATACCTCTCCCAGATAGAGTCGGACGGGCTGGTAGACGCGATACTCGCCAACGCCGGGACGGTATGCGCCCTGCGCTGCAGTCCCGACGACGCATCAAAGCTCTCCAAGGTCCTGGGAGAGAAATACAAGGAAGAGCTGGTACTGATGCCGAAGTATCACATCGCAGTGAAGAGGAACTCGCAAAGCGCCTCTGGCCTGCAGGGGGCGGAGACGTGGCCCATCGACCCCATACCCTCTCCGGTTCACACTCAGGAGGATGTCATCAACTTCATGCGGACTGAGATGGAAAAGAAGTACGGGGGCGCAGTCGAGGACAGGGCGCCGATATACCAGAACCTCCTCGAAGAGATGCTCGTCGAGAAGGGGCGCCCGCTGGTCGACTTCGTGAACGGTGCGATTCTCTTCTACCTGTTCTACTTCGCCCTGCCGGGCAGCGTGCACAGGCCGACCTTCGGCTACATGAGGTGGTACTTCGGAGAGAAGTTCCGGTGGAAGGACCCCAACATACTGCTCAAGGCCGCGTTCAAGCTGGAGGACCTAGGCTTCCTGAGAAGCGCCGCGACGCTCGACCTGGTGCTGGCGGCGAATCCAGGCACAGGAGTGACCGATTGGAGGGAGCCCGCCATGACCAATCAGGACGAGGTGGACAGGGCGAAGTCCTTCAAGTACGAGCTCACCCCCCTCGCCAGAGAGAAGTTCTTCGCCAGGCCGAGGATAGTCTCTCCAAGGGCCGGCGGGCCGATACACCTGAGGGTCATGGACCATTACATAGCGAAGTACAGGAAGAAGTTCTGTTGGGTCACCGCCGACTACGGAGAGCGGCACGCGAAGCTCCCAGACCTGATCGTCTTCAGGCCACTGGAGCGCAAAACTAAGGAGGATGCCGAAGACGAGGAGGGGACGAAGATCGACCCCTACCACTGGGACTACGAAGGCGCGACGGCCATCGAGATAGAGACGAACCCCAAAAAGAACCAGAAGCAGGTGAAGAAGAACTACGACAAGTGCACGGACAGGGAGTTTGGGAAAATCATCTTCGCCGTCATCACGGAGGAACACAAGAACGACGTTGAGAGGATACTCGCAGACAAGGACCCGACGAGCTTCTCTGTCGAAGTGGTGAAGGAACTCGGCTTCTCTACCGAGGCGCTGAAGAAGGCGATCGAGGAGGAGGAGAGGGTTCCGAGCGAGGGAGAGGCCGGGACCCTTCTCCCCACCGCAGGTTCCGCCCTACCTCCGGCTGAGTCGACTGAGGGACCTGCGACTGTCCCCTCTCGCGACGCGCAGGCCGCGGAAGAGAAACCAGAAGGGGCGGGACCTGCAGCAGCACCTCAACAACATCAGTCTACTGCGACTGAGAAAGAACGCGGGGAGCCTGAGCCTGTCCTAGCTCAAGCAGTAGGGAAGATGTCGAAGAAGGATGATAGGAACGAGGCCGCCATGAGGCGGGTGCTCTACAGCGTCTGCGTCGGTGGCATGAGCAGGTGGGACGAGATAGCAAAGGAATGCGGGCTGAGCGGACGCACGACTACGCGCCAACTGGGGAAGCTGGTGGAGAGGGGCCTCCTTGTTTCAGTGAAGAGGAAGTACTTCGTCACAGAGAAGGGTAAGGAGGCTGCGGAGAAGCTAAAGAAGGAGCTCCAAACAGAAAAGCAGTCTGAGAGGAACGATTCTCCTCCAGCGAGCAGTTAGCCACGAAGGAATTCGCGCCGACTTTTTCCGCGTTAAATACTCTAGCGCGCTTGTATCTCACCAAAATACACTGGTCACATCTTTGAGTGGCTGAGCGAAACCACCAATCCCGTCACAAACGATGGGTTCGTGCAGGGGTCGAGTGCAGATGCCTCGACATCCTGACCGTCGGGGAAGGATTCCCCTGAAGAAACGGCGCGAAAGTCCGTCCCAGAGACGATTCTACCTCGGCAAGAAGTTCACGCCAACTTGGCGCAAATTCGTGCCATTGTACGGGCCATCGACCCAGTTTGGCGCCACTTTGCTGCACATTCGCGCCATCACATCGCGCCAAACCTCGAGTTGGCGCCACTTTACCACGGGTTCGCGCCATCAGTTCGCGCCATCATCTGAGTACGCGCCATCAGCTTACGCCATCATCTGAGTTCGCGCCATCTTGTCACGAGTTCGTGCCATTTGCCATCATCTGAGCTTGTTCCCTCACAACGTGCGACCAAGTGTATTCGGTCGGAGAAAGCTGAGGTTCGATTTTTGCGACCCTCTCTCCAATTTCCTGGTGACGCCCCACTCGAATTATAGGATGAGAGTCGGCGGCGACCTTTGGTTGACCGTCATCCACCCGGATAGCAATGTCTGGGATCAACGGCCATCCTCTGGGCATGCTGATGCCCTCTATCCACCCAGACGGATGTAAAACAACTCCTCTGTTATCGGCCTCAGGAAGAATGGCATGCACGGAGGCTCCACCCCCGACCTTGACAGGTCCGGGCCACAGCTGAAACCAAGTTCCAACCCGCCACCGGGAGGGAACGCCGCTGTGACCGGAGGACCCGCAAGAAAGAACGCACCGGGCGCATTTTTGGCCCGTGCCTTCCCGTTGGGGAGGAAGTGAAGCGTCCGAAGCCTGTCAATTTCTTGCTGCATAATTTCTAGCCGAGAAGAGGAGGTGGTGCGCCGTCTCCAGTCGAACCATGGACGCGCGCCAGGACGAAGGCAGGAGGTAGACACCTATGTACGCGGTTCCTAGGTTTCTGAAGAGTGGACTCGGGGGAGATCCCCGGGACAACGTCAGGGCCCTTGAGTCGATTAGGGGTTGCAGGATGCAGGAGCAGGAGGCCGACGCCTGGATTGCAGTCCTGGAAGCGACTCCCAAGGAGGACGAGGCAGGATGCTGAGGGAGATCAAGGCTCTGGCCGAAGGCAAGGCCGCCATCCCATCCGACCCAGACGTGCGGGCGAAAGCAGGCCAGGCATCGAAGAGCCGGATGAGCAGGTTCGGCGCAGCCAACGAGGCGGCGCTCTGGAGCATCAAGGAAGAACTCGTGACGAAGAGTATGGAGGCTCTGGCTGAGAAGCTCGGCCTATCGCCAGAGGAGTCGCACATCGATGTCCGCAGGACCGCCAGCGGCAGGTGCTTCGGCCTGCTGAGGTTCATCGTGAACATCGGGTTCGGCGTCAGGGAAGTCACGGCAGTCGAGTACCGCGGGCCCGAACATGGTCCGGACAACGCGCAGGCGTTGGACCGGGGCTACTTCGGGAACAGCGCGAACGCTGCGGCCGATATCTTGGCGACCATGGACTCCCTCAAGCCGACCGAGGTCGTGGCATGGACCAACGGCAGGCTGGCCTTCCTTGACGTTGTCATGGAGGGAATAGGAGCGTCGGTCAGGGTCTGCACCAAGCCGGCGCCTGGGCCAGGACCAGCGCGCAAGGGACCGGAGAAGGAGGGCGAGTGAGACGACTGCCATCCTCTCGGTCCCCTACAACATCGAAAACGTCCCCCACAAAACCTGGATGAAGGCCCTCTGGATGATGAAGGGGGACACTGCAGGCGCGAAGAGGCTGGCCAAGCTCCTTGACGAGTCGATTCTCCCCATTGTGGAGGATGGGGAGAAGCTCTTCGGGGGCAGGGTGACAGCAAGGATTCTCCTCGAGATGGGAGTCGCTGAACTCCTCTCCAAGGTCGAGGACAGGCAACTCGGGAGACTCCCCGCCAAAGTGCGAAGGCGCGTCCGCCACTGGAGCGCCGCCATCCCCGCGGCAAGCGTAAGAGTGCGCGTGAGAGAAGAGCTCAGGCACGGGACCTGGCTCGGGCTGTGCGGGCCTGACGTGGTCACGTGGACCGTGAACGGGGTAAGGATACCCAATGAAGTCATAGCCGAGCAGACGCTCAGGGAAGCGGCTGCCGAAGGCATAAGCCCGCCAAACGGCGTCTGCGACCGCATACCGGCCGTTGTCTCCACAGGAGAACCCGACGGCATAGAAATCGAGGACTACGTGAAAGGCCACCTGAGGTACTGCGGGCGCCTTCCCAAGGGTGCCACCTACCTCGGGACGATAAGGTCTGAGGAAGACGTGGAGAGCGCGAGGCAGGTCCCGGGATCGTTCGCCGTTCAGGACGAGAGAGGCGAATGGATGCTGTTCTGCATCAACCCGGGACACACTAGGCATTCCGACTAGCCGAATCAATCCAGCGACCAAAGGAGGTATCAAACCTTGAGAAAACTAGGGTTGACTGCGTACGAAGAATTCGCCAGCCAGGACAAGTGCCCTGAGTGCCGAACGAAGCTGGTGGACGCCGGAGGGGAGCTCGCATGCCCTTCCTGCGGCATGGTGATAGGAACCAGCCTGTCGTCTGGAATCTCGCAAGCGTCAGGGACGACGTTGGAAGTCTTGGGCTCGTACGTCGGGCGAGTACCAAGCAGGGGAGAACACGGCCCCAAGGCCGGCTACGTCTTCGGAGTAACGAGGCTGAGGGCGAACGCCATCGGGCGCGACCTTTCGTCCATTCGGTGCTCAAGGCTCATAGAGAGGGTGTCGTGCAGGTTCCTTCTGCCCAAAGGGATCGTTCAGAACGCGATCCAGATCGCCGGGAGGCTGCTGCCGGACAGGAGGATGTACCGCGTCGCGATGCCGGCGATATCTGCCTATTCGCTCCTCTACGCCTGCAGGTCGGCGGGAATCTCCCACGTTGGGTTCAGCGACCTGCAGAAGGCGTACTCTGAGACAGGGCACATTGTCTCAAGGTCTCAGCTGCTGCGCATCGGGAGGGAGTCGTCCCTTCCTCTTCCGGCAATCAGAGCCGAGGGGCTGATGCAGAGAGCCGTGGCGAAGCTGCGGTCCGACGCCGCGGTCCTGGACCGGATCAAGAGGGCGAACCTGGACGAAGGCAGGTACTTCGCCAGCCTGCTTGAGGAGGCGAGGAGAACGGCCGAAGACGCCAGCGGCCTGGGAGGTTTCAATCCCAAGACAGTGGCTGCCGGCTCGGTCTGGGTTGCAGCCCTACACCTCGGACCGAAGGTGATCAGGCAGAGAGAAGCGGCGGAGGCCCTTGGTATCGCCGAGTATACCGTTAGAGAGTTCTGCAGCAAATTCAGAAAGCAACAGGAGGCGAGATGAAAGATGGTCGGTTTCAAGGATGTACAGTTCATGAGCGCCAAAGAGAAGGAGCTGGTACTAGCCCAGTGGAAGAGGTTCATGGAGCGGGGCTTCGGCTTCGAACACTTCACGGACAGAATCTACAAACATTTGACCCTTCATTGCTCCTTTATCGCACATTTCGACAGAAACGGCTTCTACAGCACCTTCTTCGAGAACCCCGAAGCCACGATCAGGTTCCTGAACCAGTTCGACAGCGACAACGGTCTCCGGTCCGCCGAGTACGGGAGCACGTGGTGGCTGGAGGGAGACTACGCCGACATCAACAGGGCGATGTGCGAGGTCGTCGACGCGATAAAGGGGAGGCTCTACTCTGAGCTCACGCAGAAGGTCAGGGGAAGGGACCTGGCGATCGCGAGCCAGCTGCTCGCCAAGCATGGGATCCACTACCTGCCTCCGCGGACCCTGGCGAGGGGGCAGAGCCCTCCCCTGCAGTGAAAGGAGGCGAAAGCTTGGAAAACCATCAAGAACCAGACCTAGAACTGAAGAGCCTCGGCAGCTTCTACGGGTCGGAACACTACTATCGCCTGATGGGCGGCATCAACGCGACCGACGGGGTCCATTACATCATGGAAAATGGGTACTCCTGGATGGTCAGCGATGCGGCCGTGATCCTCAGGATGGAGCCGAAGGTGCGCGGACAGGACTTCGTGGTCGTCCGCCTCAAGCTGCTCCCAGAAGGAAAGGCCAAGGTCGTCTATGAGGACGGGAACGTTAACGTCCTCTTCGAACAGAGCTACGACTTCACCGACGCCAAGAAAGAGCTGGAACTTTTCTTCGCGGACGAAGTGATCATGCTTGCAAGCGAATATTGAGCTTGCAAGGCCCCGCATGAGGTTCCTTGAAGAGAGGGCCGAGTCGCTGGTATTCCTCGACGACTCCGCCGTTAGGGTGGTGAAGAAAGACCCCTACAACGTCGTCAAGTACAAGATGTTCAATGGCTTGACGATAAGGTACGTAGCAAGAAACGAGACCGACACGCTCAGGGTCGAAGAGGAGCAAGATGGGAGTGCCTTCCTGTGCGACCTCAACGGCCGTGGGGTTCGCGTATGCGACGTGACCTCGGTGTCGCAGGCGATAATCGAGCAAGCGGCCACAGGCTCCATCGATCCCCTGCTCAGACTCTGGCAGTGGCACGCCCTCCTTGAGGAGCTGGGGCTGACAGTCCAGCCCAACTCAGGCATGATCAACGTGACCCGGGAGGGCGTCCTCTCAATCCCAGCGGGGGTGCGCGTGGATGTCCTCGAACGCAGCACCTACGGAGACGGGTCCAAGGTCGCGAAGATCCTTTTCACGGCGACAGGGAAGAACGATTGGCTGTACAGGGCGTTCAGGAACCACAACTACGCGGTCGCCCTGATAGGCAGAGATGAGACCGCTCAGGTTTGGCTGCATTACGCGCCCCCGGAGTACAGGGACAGGGCGCTCATCGACTGCGAAACCTGGCTCGCCGGAGGCGGACTCGGAGACACCATCGTATTCTGGACGTTGCGATGAGAGAAAACCGTTCGACAAATAATTTGACAAATCCAGAAAGCACTTGGAGGTGCATGTAGAATGGACATATTCCGACAAGGTGACGTGATCGTAGCGCCGAGCAGCATACCGAAGGGCGCGAAGCAGACTGGGACTGAGGTCCGGATAGCGAGCGAGACGGGCAACCCGCACGTCCTGAAGGGCAAGGTCTTCTCCTCAGGGAGCCAGCAGTACATCGTGCTGGACGAGCCGGCCGAGATGACCCACCCGCAGCACGCGCCCCTGTCTCTCCAGCCCGGGTCGTATGAAGTCAGGACCGTAAGGGACTACATCGGCCGGGTCATGCTGGATTGAGCAGGACCGCGAATCTGAGAGGAGGGGGCAAACGCTCACCCCCTCGCGTCTCAGGAGGCGCTTTCAAGGCATGACACAGGAGATCAGGATCTTCAAGCCCACCCTTGTCGAGGAGAATCCCCTCCCCCTGGGGAGCGAGGAGCTCTCCTACGCTCCGAAGCTACAGCAGGCCTCCAGCGGAGGGATGATCAAGGTCAGGCTGGAAGAAGACGTGATAATCCAGAGGGTGTCGCGGGACCTCTACGCCAACCCGAAGTCGGGCTTCAGAGAGTTCTACAACAACGAGTGCAGGGCGTGCAGGACGGCCTCTCGCATCTACGGCGCGAAGCCGAGCGTCGAGATCACCATATCCCCCTCCCAGAGGAAGCTCGTAATCCAGGGAGTGGACAGCCTGGGCATGTCGCAGGACAAGTTCCTGCAGGTCTACTCCGTGCTGGGCAGGAGCGACAACTTCTCCGGCGACGAGGTCGGAATGTTCGGCCTGGGCAGGGCCGCATACACCACTCTGACCGACACTATGGTCCTAGAGACGTTCTCTCGGGAGGACAACAGCAAGTACGCGGTCATGGGAAAGAGCGGCGTCGCATACAACCTGCTTCCGCAGCCCGACCTAGACTGCTATGGGACGAGAGTGACCTTCGTCCTCGACGCGAGGATATCCCTCCCCGACCTGCTTGAGTACATCATTGACTGTACGGCGTTCTCCGGTGTGGAGACGTTCCTCAATCTGGAAGAGAGCATGGACCTGCAGAGCTACTACAGGTCCGACATCCCGAAAGAGAAGGGAAGGCACAAGCTCGGCCCGAAGAAGTTCGACGAGCGACTGGAGCAGATGGTCAGGAAGACGAACGCCTGGCACGACGTCGTCAGTTACTTCCCCGTACACATATCCGACGAGGACTTCGAACTCTACGCAGCCTTCGTCGTGAGGAAGGACTACAAAGGCCTCGCCGTCACGTCGGAGGGCTCGGACGAGAAGGAGGTCCGCCTCCTTGGCGCCCCTGTCGACTCCAGAATAGAGCTGCCCTTCTCGGCCTGGATACTGAACCTCAAGGATGAGCGCAAGTACCCTCCGACGGCGGACCGAGAAAGGCTGACCGACCAGTCCACGAAGACGATCCAGCAGAGGGTGGAGTCGAGAATCCCGGAGGCCATCGGGCACATCCTCGTTGGCTCGGTCGCAGAGTACAACGACTCGCAGTTCAAGGAAGTGTTGCAGGGATACCACGCCCTGGGAATGGAGAAGTTCCTCCCGCCCGAGACGCTCGACGTCTGCAGATTCGTCACCCTTGAGGTGAAGTGTTACGGCGAGAAGGAGAAGAAGAGCCTTGCTGAACTGCTTCCCGCAAAAGGCGGGCTGTTCTACCTCCCGACGCTCAATGGGCACAAGGTGGCAATGATCAGGTCGGTGGACCCCGAAGCCATAGCATTCAGGTTCGTGAGAGACAACGAGACACCTCTCGAAGAGCTGCTGGAGCTGGTCCAGAGGCACGGCGTCAGGCTCGCCGACGAGTTCCTCCGCGAGAACAAGCCGTTGGTCAAGAGGGAGGAGGTGCCGCTAGGAGACGCTGTGGTCCACACCGCCGGCACGGCCTACTTCAGCTGGGGTAGGTTCGAGACGGTGAGGAGGCACGTCACCAGAGTGGAGGCCGATGCACTCGACGGGACACCAATCAGGATTCCGAGGGGCAAAATGCAGCCCTACCTCTGCCTGCTCTCGACCTTCAAGACGAAGCACAGGCTGGTGAAGGACAACACGAGGATGGGCGGCGGCGTCTCCTTGCACGAGTTCGCCGAGACGCTGAGCGGGAAGAAGGTCCTCACCAACAGGGGGAAGCTCACCTTCAACGAGGTGGCTACCCTCCAACGCGACCCACACCTGGTCCTCTACAGCGACCCCGCGCTTTCCAGGCACTTCACGGAGAGAGACGACCTTCTGGTCTTCGGCGACGAGGACCTCCTGTTCGAGCTGGCTGTGTTCCTGACCTACAGGGGCACCAAGTTCCAAACGGACCTCTCCGGCCACGAGGAGTTCAAGGAGTTCGGAGAACCCCGCAAGCTCTACGCGTATCACTTCGTAGGATACGCTGACTACGAGAAGCTGGGAGACTCCGAGATACTCTACAGCGTCATGCACGTCGTGAAGGCGGTCAAGGACGGGCGCCTGAGGGAGCTCTTCCTCAACGCAGCACAGTGGAGCAAGAACGCGGAAGAGGTCACGAAGATGAGGAAGGACGTGCTCTCGCTGGACCGACAGATCTCGGAATAGCGAGCCAACAATTCGCGAAGGTGCAGAGGTGCATCCCATTGGCACACAGACTACCTGAATTCAAAGGCTACACGGTAGACCTACGGCTCAGGGAGTTCCGGAGAATGGTCTTCGGCGAGGTGCCGGAGTTCGTACCATTCGACAGTGTGAAGGGAAGGGAACTCACAGCAGAGATGCGAAAGAGGCCTTGTCGATTCTGTCACCATCAAAAAGGAAGAGACGAACACAGGGCCTCCGGAAACGGGGACTGCAGATGCTCCTGCAACCACTGAGTAATAAGGCGGTGAGGACCTGATGGCCGAAGACAACGGTCAGTCGGAAAGGCTAGACTCCCTGAAGGACGACCTCCGGAGGGATCTCAAGAGGTTCTGCGAGTGGGTCTTGGAGCTGAGGGACGAGGTGCCCAAGCTCCGGGACAAGCTCGAAACTGCGGAGAGCATCCTCTCTTCGGTGCTGGATTGCGGAACTCTCGACCTTGAGTGCATCTACGACATGGAAAAGAATCATCCAGGCACCGTCGAGGGAGCAATCGAGCTGAAGGAGGAGCTCGGCAGCATAAACTTCGGGAACTTCGTGATGGCAGCTAAGGACAGGGCCCTCAGCGAAGTCGAGAATGAGATTGCCGAGGAAGACGCCGAAAGCTTCCGCGATATGATAGTCGACGACAACTACGTGGCTTGGGGAGGCGTTGCCGCGTACGGGAGCTACGAGGGGGAAGACAGAGAAAGGAATCAGAACAGACAGGAGCTGTTCGCTGACTTCATCAGCGGGTCCCTCGACAAAGATCGCTTCCTCGAAGAATACCGGAAACTCTTGCCCGAATCCGACGTTAAAAGCAGTCCAGCGGCAATAGTGTCAGATCGAGATGCAGAAACCTAGGAAGAATGACTCGGAGGTGGTCGACATTTGGAGACGCCATATTCAGGAATGACTGAGATCAAGGAGGCAGCCACCTTGGAAGAGGCCAACCGCCTCCTGGCGCAGGGCTTCGTCCTCGTGAAGGTGATGGACAGGATGGTCTACGTGGTCGGCCTGCCGAAGGACGTCAGCGAACGAAGCGCGCAGGGCAACGGAAACAACGGTCAGGCGGGCAACGGCATGGCAGCGCATTCTGCCGTCCTAAACTCGCTTCAGTGGACGAGGTTCAAGAGCGGAGGCGGAGAGTGGACCTTCCTCCTCGGACCGGATGACTCACTGCTCCCGGAGCTCGAACCCTCGAAAGAGTTCATCGAGAAGCTCAGGAAGGAGAAAGAGGCCATCCTGGACGGCTGGCACTACCGCATCAGCAAGGAGCGGTTCCTGAACCGGTTCCCCACCCAGAAGACGGCGGTGAAGTGACCGTTGGCCAGGCCAGAGCGAGGGCTGATTGACGAGCTGAACAGGCTTCTCAAGCTCGGTAGGTACGACGAGGCGGTCGCGCTCATGAGGAAGGATGTGCGCGCGAGCGAAAGTGCGGTGCTCTACCTCTCCAAGGACGTCAGGCAGAGGGCCGAGGCGCTGCTGCACCGCGAGATACTGAGAGAGCTAGACAAGCAATCTGAATGAAGATGACTGCGTGTTCCGAATAGAACCCAGTCTCAGGGAGGGCGCTCACGAATACAATCGCGAGCCGATACCAGCCAAATTGGCTGATGATTCCCCTGACGATCCCGAAACCCGAAAGGGCGAGGGTGCTCCTTCAACGTGAAGGGGTTGGCCTGATCATCCTGAAGGATGGTGGGGCCGAAACACGTCTGCTGAAGCCATGATGCTAACCCTTGATGGGGTGTATTGTGGTGGAGGACGTGTCGGGACCGATATAGTAGACTATGATTATCAGTATGGTCCTGGGAACTCGTGCCCTCATGCTTGGGGCGATTGATTTTCAAAGCATTCCCACACTTCACAATGAACCCTATACATGGCATTGAATGCCTTCTCAGGTTAAGTATAGAACAAAGTGCGTTTACTACCCGAGATACCTATTGGCAGTTTCTCTTGATATTCTCTCTCTTATTGCGGGCCCGTTTTTTTCATAAGCTTTGAGAAGATTCTGGCGAAGCTTTGGCCCAAAGCCGTTGTATACCAAACTGCTCCAAGTATTGTCTTGAATTACCCGCTTGTATTGCTCGTCAGTGAGTGTGGTCAACAACCTAACGAAGACATCTACGGCATCACTTGCCTTTGAGGCAACGAGACCTTCGATAGCGTTCTTCTTGACCTCCATATCCTCATCCTTCAATGCAAGCTGGATAATCATAGGTAAGAGAATCTTAGTATAGCGGGTTCTGTAGGAAGGTAAGATTCTCCAAGATAGTCTCTCGAAGAGGAAAAGCGCGGCACGCCTAACGTTGAGGTTTTCATCATTAACAAGACGAGCAAGATTGGGAAGTAGACTACTATCTGTTTCAATTGCGGCAGTGAATGCCATTCCTGACAATTGCTTCAGGGCTTCTGCCTTGGCCTCAGAATCATTGCTCGAGAGCAAAGCAACATACGGTTTCAATTCATTCCTGACAAGCTTCCTCCGCTCCGGTGTTTGGTGACCAGTTACTATTCCTGCACCCACAAAACGTTTCTTATTTCTTGCTCCAGTTTCATCCAAACGGCGAATTGCAGGCGCATTTGACTTGCGATAATCAGCAATCTTAGCGCGATCCTCAATCGTCTTTATCCTATGACAGTTCGGGCAGAGCACTTGGGCGTTGTCTGTCACGGATTTCCCACCCAATGCAACTGGCATAATGTGGTCGAATTCGGGCACCATCACACCTTTTGGGAAGAGTCTAGCTTTACACCGCGCACATTCGTAATCTTGTTTGTCGAGGATAACTTTCTTCTGAGAGTCAGACAGCTTTATTCTGCCCATTAATTGCGGAATCAGGATCCTTTCAGCTATTTAGCAATTCAGAAGGTCATCGTCAAGAAACCCGCGGAGGCGCAATGAACTGCGACTGAAGCACGCTTGCGGATGTTCTTCTCCTTTTCCTTGTGTTTTTTTTGAATCTTTTTGTGAGGACTTGGCCTCAGGCTCCCTTGCGCCAGGCTCCCAAGCTTGGGCTCCAAATCGACATTCTGCACGGCAGGTTCGAATCTCCATCCTCCCGCGGCTCGTAATAATGCTCCACCCTGTATCTGGACCACCCCTCTTGGCAAGATCTTCGAAACGATAATGAGAGAATCGTCTGACAATCAGCCATCACCTTCGACTTCTCGTCCTGAACCACATCTGCCATCCTGCCCTGCGCCTACTGCCTTCTTTCCTCAACATTGACCGGTAATCCCTTGGTCAAGTTCAGATGTTTTCTATTCTGGGGCGGAGGGAACATCCGCTGTAGGCTGAGGGCAGTGAGTGTGTTGCGCCTCCACGGCCAATTTCGCAAATAGGCCACGACTCCAGCTTGCCAAAGTCGCAAGCCCTGCAGCATTCTCTCAGCAACCGCAGATGATTGCGCATTAGTTAATACCCCTCCCCCTTCTGTGTTTTTTGTACCGCTTTCAGCGTCTATACGGATGCCCTCAGACGACCGTCCTCGCCAGAGGCACAAACCTCGTGCAGGGCAAGAACTACGACGATAGGTGATAGGAGCTTGAGATGGAAGCGAGGTAAGGGACAAATATTGAGGATTGAAGAGATGAGGTCAAGTAAAGTATGACTCAGTTTTCTATACTCCTTGCGGGGGTTGCTATTCTTGCGGCAAGTCTAATCTTGGCTTCTTTAGGTAGAGTGAAGAGAGCGAGAGAAGTGCGGGTATTCGAAAGGGAGGGCGTCAACCTAGGATTATCTGACAACATAACTGAGAGGCGGCTACCATTCACGGTTCAGGTGGATTCCGAAGCTGTTCTCAACATAAAGAGAAACGAAGGAAGGTTCGAAATCACGATAAGACAGGTTCCGATTCCAATGGTGCCAGAGGCGAATGTCGGTTGGATCTCACCAACCCTGTACCAGAAAATGTCTAACGGCGAAAACCACAAGGAACTCGCTCTTGGACCTGGAACCTATGCGGTCGTGCTCAAGAACGAACATAGTGGAACTTCGAACGCAGAAGTGAGCCTGACATTGAAATCATGGTTGGAGGCTTATCCCAAGCTGTATGACGTGGGTATTCAGATGCTTGTGGTGGCCGTTCCACTCATTGTCGCTGGGTTGGTGGCTTAATCCCATTCGACGCCCCTTTATTTCAGTGAAGCACCACAGTTCGAACAGTTCTTCGCCGTGGCTATCTCGTTCAGAGTGCCGCAGTACTTGCAGGGGACCTTCACGACCTCCCTCTGTACGATAACGGTCTGCTTCTCCACAGGCTTCTCCACCCGCGAGAAGTCTTCCTCTTCGTCGACAGATTCGCTGGAGTAGGAGTACCCGCACTTGCTGCACTTGTGATAGTCTTGAGATGTCGTCCTGATCACCGGAGCGCGTTCTTCGCGTTCGCTGGTCGACTCCTCGTTCACCATCCTTCCCTGGTTGTCCCGCCTCCGGTTCGTGGCAGTCTCTGTCCTGGTCACAATTCCGTAGGCACGCTCCGTCTTGACGACTTCTGACCTGTCAAAGACGATCGTTCCTCTCGCCCCGCATGATGGGCACTTTTCCCTCCTGTAATAGCCGACCGCGTACAGGAAGCCGATGAAGAGGACGATGACGAATACGACCGGCGAGAAATAGTAGAGCACAGCCGCTGCAACCAGGAGAACCACAAGAGTTGTGGCTTTCAACTAGTCATATCTCGACGGCATTCGGTAGTTTTCTCGTTTAATAACCGAAACTGCGCAACTGGAGTGTCAGTACTGAGTCATGATTGAAGAACTCACCGAGCTAGCAAGGCTCATCAGAACCAAGAACTCCATAGACAGAAAGATTGCGAAAATCGTCGGGAGGCCTGCCTTGATCGGGCATGTTGGTGAGTACATAGCGGCTCGTTTATTCGAGATTGAACTGAACCGCTCCGCAACCACCAAAGGGAGCGACGGATACTTCAGGACCGGTCCGCTTGCGGCAAGGAGGGTCAACATCAAATGGTACCCGAAGAACGAGCATCTTCTTGACCTGAGCCTTTCTGGGGGTCCGGACTACTATCTCGTTCTTGCTGGTCCCAGGTCGAGCTTAGGATCGTCAAGGGGAACGGAGCGACCGTGGGCAATCGAGTCCGTGTACATTTTTGAAGGGACTAACCTGCTGAGGAGACTCAGTGCACAGGGTGTAAGGATCGGAACTGCGACCAGCGTCAGACTCGAAGTGTGGGATGCCGGTGAAGTCTATCCTGGAGACAAGGGCATCTTGCACTTGAACGACGAGCAGCGTAGGTCATTGAAACTCTTCGCAATGTGAAGGATACCTCTCCATGGGTTCTTGCATCCATTTCAGGGGATTTGCGGAGGCCCCCCATTGGGACACCAATGGGCTTGCACTCGGTGACCTTGTCCGTCTCCCGCCCTTTCAACGCCTAGAGGCCCTGGCACCCCCAAGGCTGGGTACAAGAACCGCCGGAAAGACGTTGGCCAGGCGAAACGATGATTAGTCTGGAAGAGGCTCTGGGAACTTCTCGGGTTCTCGACCAAAATCGGGACCTTGGAAGCTTTCGGTTGCTGGGAGGTCGGCTGAGTGCCCACATACATCAACACTCGCGTCCATACGGTTGGCGGATTGGCTGGTTGGGGCTTAAAAGTGGCGAAGGGTGGATGCCGCCTTTGGAGAGCTGGATAAGAGATGCTAAGCAACAGGCGTCTCGGGCAAATCGCAATCGGAATAGTAGTCTTCGCTGGAATACTAGTCGCCCTGACGGGATTCTCGCTAATTCCGCCCTATCCCTTCGGATACACTCTCTCAACGGCAGGCGCCCTCCTGTCCCTTAGATTCTCAGACAGGGCCCTCGACCTCATCTTCGGGCCTGAAGAATCGCCAGAGTCCAAGACGATAGACCCGTTCATGAAGGTAAGATATTACGATGAAATGCGTAAGCGGGTCGAGGAAATGGTTTCTACGGACGATGCCAAGAAAGACCTTGCCCATTTTCCAAACGCCCTTTCCTTCATCAGAGGGCTGTCTCTCATCGAAAGGAAAAATGCTGTGCGCAAGAAACTTGACGGGGCCATCCAACTTGATTTGGATTCCATCTATATCGACCATGACAACGGCCCGATGTTGAGAGCCAGGGGAAGGGTCGAGCAGATGATGAATGATGCGATAGACTGGATGACCCTTCCTGCAGATGCGAAAGATTGGTGGCGTGTGCCGAGCATAAAACCCGAGGATGAACCAAAGCTTCGGTTCGAGTCTCCCGCCAAGAGTGCGAGTCTTAGTGCTTTGAGAGGCGGGTATTCGTCCGTCATAATCCACCTCCTCGCTCTCGAACATTGGACGGACGAATGGAAAAGGCTGAACCCTCCCATCACGTCGAGGGAAGAGTATTCGAAGACTCACCCAATAATAGAACCACCGTTCAAGGTCTCTACGAAGTATTACCTGAAACAGTCGGATGAGCAAGAGAAAGGCTATGAGAACACGATAACTGTGGAAGCGATGACAAGGGAAACTCAATTAGCGATAGACAAGATGAAGGCGTCAATCATCCCCGCTTTCGAGGCCGAGTTTCCTAACCAACTCGGGGAGGTCTCCAACACAGCCCAGAGGCACATAGAGGGCGAGGTAGGGCCGATGAAGAGAACGACCTTCTATTATGGGATGGTCATGAGGAAACAGCGTCAGGAATTGGCCCTCCTGACTGTGGCAATCAAGAACTTAGGAGAACTGTTCCCCAGAGACGAGTCTGTGAAGACGCTTGCTTTGGCCCTCTCCCACGAGATAGACTTCTTACAGAAACGTTGGGCTGATTTGACAAACCCGAAGTTTAGAGGTTTAGGGGTTTGACAGAGAAATGAAGAGCGAACAGCGCGAGAAGTGGTTAAAGAAATTCGTCGAGGGATACATGTTCCGTGATATTCAGGTCTGTCTGGAAGGTTATGCCAACTTTGCCGCGGCTCTGGCTCTAAGTGTCTACACGGATGTTTTGGGTGGTCTGATAAATGGAAACCTTACGGCGAAGGGAGAGAGTGAGGCAAATTACTCTACTTTTCTTGGACGCATGGGATACGAACCCAAGAAGTGCGAGCAATACTATCGAGACATTCGTTGTGGACTTGCTCATCAGTATTTCATTAAGGGAGAAAGCACAGTGGCAAGGGTTGCTCTGGAGAAGACGAAGGGCATCCACGAACGCGATGGGATTACCTACTTCTTCGCGGATACATACTTCGAAGAGTTCAAGGAAGCCTACTTCATTTACAAATCTGAGCTTCGTTCTGACACTTCTCTACAAGCCATGTTTGACAAGGCCCTGTCGGACGAGATAATTCCGTATCAAGCAAGGAAATACTTCGACCCATCTACAACACCACTTTCCTACGAAGTTGGAGCGATTAGTCCCGTTTCTGGTAGCGTGGTTATCTTCATGCCGAAGATGGGGCCAATGCCAGCAACCGAAAGTTCCCAAGGAGAACAAACCCTTGCCTAACCGACAAGTTC
>Ga0116115_1000250_pt1 | contig 36574 bp, 35 predicted proteins | sample June2015DPH_10_1_2_FD_89789 | JGI IMG/M metagenome (GOLD analysis project Ga0116115, IMG submission 89789) | Peatland microbial communities from SPRUCE experiment site at the Marcell Experimental Forest, Minnesota, USA - June2015DPH_10_100 | ecosystem: Environmental > Terrestrial > Soil >... | reverse complement strand
ATGGGCGTAATGAATCTTGGGCTGGCGCTGTTGCTGGCCGGGCCGGTCGGCTGGGGGATGTACGGTGTCGCCGCCGCCGGCGCCATCGTCCTCACCTGTGGAAACTTGGTCTTTGGGCCTTGGTATGCTGCGCATATTCTCGGTATTCCCCGCAGCACCTTCTTCCGAGAAACGCTGCCGAATATCTGCACCACACTGGGACTCACCGCCGCGTGTTGGGCCGTCTCGCATTACTTCCAGATCCACTCGTGGCTCGGATTGGTTGTTGGCGGAGGCGCTATTGCCATCGCCTATTCCCTCTATGTCTTTGCCATCGCGTTGAAAACGAGTGAGCGCGAAACGGTGCTTACCATGCTTCGCACATTCCGGCAGCAGTCTTCATGACTCCGCTGATCCAAAACTTCCGCTACCGGCCTGAAATTGACGGGCTACATGCCATTGCTGTGCTGGCGGTCGTCGTCTTCCACACGGGTCTCGGCGTTAAAGCCCAAATCAGCCCAAACGCTGACCATTGGGTAGCCGCCTATTAATTTCTTTGCAGGAAACCCAAAGAATATTCTCCCACATGAAAACTTGGCCTATTGTCGCTGGAAGCCCGAACCGTTCGCGCTCAAGGTTGTTAACGCTCAATGAGATTTCAGCACTAATGACCTGCATCGCCCTGATGATCGTTTTGGGTTGGTTCTGCCGGAATCGGATGAATCCCGATGCGGTCCATTATTTGCGGCTGGCTTCCTACTATGTAAGTGGGAGTCCCGACCTCGCGGTGTCAGGGCACTGGAGCCCTTTGATTTCCTGCCTGATGGCGCCGCTGTTAGGAATGGGGATCGACCCTCTTGTGACAGCCAGGATCGTCACAGGCATGTCGGGTCTGCTCTTTTGGTTCGGGTCTCTATTCCTTTTAAAAAGGCTGGGGCTGCCACCCCTTGCTGTAGCCTTGGGGGTCTGGTGTTTGAGCTTTGCCTGCGCTAGTTGGTCGGTCGCTGTAATCACGCCGGATCTTCTGGTGGCGGGGCTGATCTGCTTTGCGGTCAGAGCGACCCTCGCCGATGACTGGATTTTGAACTGGAAACGGCAATGTCTAGTCGGCGGCCTCTGGGCCCTGGCTTATTATGGGAAGGCCGTAGCCTTGCCTCTGTGCATTTTGACCTGCATCGGCTTGGCGGCATGGCGGGTCGTTTTTTTGGGGGGAGCTCGTGCCGCCGGAACCCGCTCTGTTGCTCTCACTCTCGCGGTTTTCCTAGCGTTGACAGCACCGTGGGTGACTTTGCTCTCGATCAAGTATCACCGATTCACCATCAGCACAGCCATCCGGACTAACCGCGTTATGATCGGTCCCAAAAGCACTTCGCCAGTCGGGCCTTTTTACCCCGCAACCACACCGGAACCCGGGCGCATCTCCGTATTTGAGTCTTTTGATTATCCCACCGTCTGGTCACCTTTTGAGAGCGTCGGCAATGCGAAGTATCAATTAAGACTCCTCTTCAAGAACGGAATCGCCATAAGAAACCAGTTCAGAACATTCGACTTCTTCTCAATCGGATTTACCAGCCTGTTTGTCGTCCTGATCCTTGTTCTTTTTGAACGTGCGCTTTTCCGCGATAAAAAGTGGGTGTGGAGTCTCGTACCCGTGCTCTCCCTGGCAGCCATCTACTCGACTACCAATTGTAATGATCAGCGGTATTTTTGGGTCCTATTGCCGTTCTTTCTTGCTCTGGCTTTCGGGCTGGCCGAATTGGTGGTTGAAAAGGTAGGCGTTTCCAGAATCTCTAAATACTCCATCTTCGGCCTGATTGCATTGTCATTCACACTGAATCCGCTGAGGAATTGCGTGGCCATTGTCCGTCATCGCGCGGAGGGAAAAGGCGTCTCCTCCTACCGCGATATGGCCAGCAGGCTGAAAGAAAAGCAACTGCTTGGTCCTGTCGCGGGCAGCTCGGAACAATCCGCTTGCCGTGCCTTGTATGTGGCATATTTCTTGAATCAGCCCTGCTTGAATCTGCACAGGTATTATGGCGATGCTACGCCCACCACCGTCACGCAATTTCTCAACTCGAAAGCGAGAATCATTATTGTGAACCGCAATGAACCCGTGGCGAAAGAATTCACCGATAGCCGCTTTCGCGACTTGGATAAAGACCTGTTTGGCGATTCGCAAGCAGCAGCTCAATCGGAACTTAAAGCTTTCGAGTTGTTGCATTAAACCTATTGTTATTGGGACTATAGGGCATCAGAAACGCCAAATTGAAGTCCGGTTGCTATTCATGGCGGCGATCCGCGCCCCAGCTTTATGGATGATGCCAGATATTTCATTGTAGAGAAAAATGGAATTTCCATATACCGCGATGCCCATCATTTGTCCGCCAACGGTGCAAAAATGATGCTTGTTCCGTTTCTGAAAGAAGCTTTCAAACTTCCCAACAACCAGCTCCATGTTTCCGGGTAATAAGCCCAATGGCTCGATAGGGTAACTCCTGGATTGGCGTGTTGGTAACATCGAGAGCCTGCAAAGCCACCCCCTGCTCGCGAGCAAGCAAATCGCAAGCCTCCTCAGTTTTGGCCATGTTAGCGAACACTACTGAAGCCCTTGAGAAGTGGCAGAAGCTTTATTGCAAGCAATATGACGCAACGCATGGGATCATTTAAGCGGTCATTTCTTTGGCGCGCGGCTAAGGTGTTAGCAGCAGACCCGGTCAGGCGTGGAATCGCGAAAGTCTGCAATCGTGGACGAATACCCGTGGGTTACTTCGACATTCCCAACTGGGGAGACGCTTTGAATCCGGTGCTTGTCGAGCTGCTTTCGGGACGCAAAGTACAGCATTTGGATGGTCTTTTTTATGATCGGTATCTAGTCGCTGGCAGCGTTCTAGCGGGTGCAAATTCCCGTGCAGAAGTTTGGGGGAGCGGCTTCATGAACGAAGGAGCGAGCGTCCTTCAACCCCCACGTGCGATCCATGCCGTTCGCGGTCCATTATCCCGGGCAGCTCTGCTGAAGGCTGGTATCGAATGCCCGGAAGTCTATGGCGATCCTGCTTTGCTTCTGCCGCGCTTTTTCAATCCGCCTGTCACCCAGCGATACGAGATTGGAATAGTTCCACATTATATTGATAAAGGACACCCTTGGGTAGAACAACATAAGGGCAACCCACATGTTCTTATAGTCGATATCGAAAGCGGAATTGCCAATGTCGTCAGAGATGTAAAGTCTTGCAAGGTGATCTTGTCCAGCTCCCTTCACGGTCTGATCTGCGCGGATGCTTATGGCATTCCAAACGTCTGGATCAAATTGTCAGATATTTTGCTCGGTGGAATGTTCAAGTTCCGGGACTATCGGTTGTCGATAAACGCCGGGGAACCTTTTCCAGTTGACATCAGACTGGATCCATCTCTCGACGACGTGGTCTCGAAGGCGGCTCTCCATGAGCTTCGAATTGATTTGCGAAAGTTACTGCTCGCCTGCCCGTTCTTAAACCCGCAGTTACGCAACGAGGTCGCTTCTGCACCTCAGGAATCCTGCGGTCTTCCGGAAAGCCTTTCCTCAGGAATGTTTGATCCCGCAGAACTCAACGAAATGTTCTCTCGATGATAACCTTTGAAAACCTGAATCGCAGGCTTCCAGCTCGTAAATGAAAACGGATCTGAACGTCCTCTTTGTTAATCCCGGCGGTGCGGCCTATGGATCCGAGCGCAGCATGCTAGTCTTGTTGCGAGGGCGGCAGTTTGAGGCCGAAGTCGTATGCCCCGGCGGCGGGGCCTTGGAGCGGGAGTTGCAGCAACTCGGGGTCAAAGTGCATCCGCTGGAATTCGGCAAATACTCGGTGCGGCAGAATCCAATGTGGCACATTGGCTTCTACCGCCGGTTCAGGCGCATCCTCAAAGCCAGCAAGCCGGATGTGGTGGTCATCAACCTTGGTGGCAACACGCCACTGGTGACACTAGCGGCGGTGCGGGCCGGTATTCCCATCATCCGGTTAAGCCGTTTTGAGTTCAAGCCCCCGACTCGCTGGCTTGACCGTTGGTGCTGGCTCAAAGCCAAGGTGATCATTTGCCCGTCGGAATTGGTGCGACAGCAGGTCGTAAGTTGGGCTCCACGACACTTTCACAGCAGGGTGCATCATCTTTATGATCCGCATGTTCATGTTGATATTTCGGGAAGCCAGAAGGAAATCATAAAAAACGAACTGAAGCTTCATGGCGTAAAAACAATAGGATATGTTGGTCGCCTGCATCCCAAAAAACGGATCGAGACATTGATTCGAGCAGTAGTAGAGATTCGTTCTCGAGGGGGGAATGTTCGACTGCTGGTTATCGGCGGTCATGACGGCTCTGCTGCGGGGGCAGCGTATGAGCGGCAGCTTCGGGACTCGACGACCGAATTAGCCGCGAATGACGCCGTGCAATTCCTTGGGTACCGAAATGACGTCCCCGTAGTCATGGCGGCGTGTGATGTAATAGTGCTGCCGAGCGAAACAGAATCCCTGGGAATGGTTCTGCTCGAGGCATGGAGCCTGAAAGTTCCCACTGTAGCTTCAGATGTCGCCGGGTGCCGTGAAGTTACTTTGGCCTCGGGTGGTGGACTGCTCTGCCCCGTTGGCGACCATCGTGCAATGGCGGAGCTCATCTGGGACTTGATTATGCGACCGGAGCTTAGCCGCAAACTTGGAGAGTCTGGGCAGGCTTGGGTAAAGGCTAATTGCGACTCGAGAGTGTATGGCGGTCGTTTCAGCACGCTGCTGGATTCAGTGCGGAAGCATTCGAGGTCTGATTCTCATGCAAATTAAAGGGGAACAGTCTGTTAACAGAGTGGCCTGGGTAACAACTACCTTTTCGGCTGGTGGTATTGGAACGGTCTGCCGATATGCCGCGGAAGGTCTCGCGCGCCTGGGCGGGGGGCACGCCACCGTGGTTTCTCTTTGCGACGCCGCGGACGATCGAATGGATACTGTCACGAGAGTGCGTTACGTGGCGCTCGGGCTAGAGAAGCACGCACCGCAAGCTTTCTTGGGTTGGCTCAGGGAGAACCCGCAGCAATTCGTCATCACAAACGATGTCCCACGGATTGAACCCGCCTTCCCGTATTTTCCCCGGGAAACACTGCATATCGTTGGGATGCACGATTCGTCTCGCCGCCAGCTTGATGTGGCGATGCGGAATCACCGGTGGGTGGATGGCGTCGCTTGTGTGGCCACGCATATCCAGGAGCGCCTCCGGGCTCGTCTAAATAGCGTGAACTTTCGTGGGTTGTTGGAGACTGTGCATAATGGAGCGGCATTTCCGCCGGCACCGACACGCGCACCCTATTCCGGCCCATTTCGGCTGCTGTTTATGGGCAGCACGGGTGCGTTCAAGGGCATCTTTGACTTGGTGCCTATCCTTCAACGCGTCAAGAAGTTGGGGGTGCCCGTGCAGTTGATGATAGTTGGCGGGGGGAGCCGTGACTTGCTAGAGCGTCACTTCAAACGGAAACACCTCGATTCCCTGGTCACATGGGCCGGGCGTGTTCCGCATGAGGAATGTTACCGCTTGGCGGAGGAGAGTGACGTTCTCTTGATACTCAGTCGGAAGGAGGCGTTTGGCATGGTGACCATCGAGGCGATGGCCATGGGCTGCGTGCCTCTGGCTTATGACATTACCTCCGGCAGCCGTGAAATCATCGAGAATGGCAAGCATGGTTTGCTGCTGCCGCTGGGCAATTTCGCGGCTTGGGCGAATGCCATCAAATCCCTTTACGAAAACCGCGAGGAATGGCGACGGCTTTCCGCGGGCGCAATGCAACGGGCGCGAACGCAATTCAATGCGGAGACTATGGCTTCGCAGTTGTGCGCGTTTTTGAAGCGGGTGGAAGCGCACGCAAAAACATGCCCATCAGAGCGGAAACCAGGACTGCCTCCAGAAATCGAATTTAAATCCCGTGCACTGTACTCCCAGTATCAGCGCCTTTCGCCAAGCATACGTAAATGGTTGCGAAATCGGATTGATGCCTGCCCGCGGCTTGACTACTGGTTGCGCAACCGTTGGTAATCATGAAAACGAAGGCACATAGCGTCGAGCAGACGCTAACAGCCGGTCAGCGTGCTGATGCCCGCTGCGGCAGGCTTTGTCACAGGATTATACCTTGAGAGAAAGGATCTCAAATTCTTCCCGTTCACGCCTCCATTTTCACTTACGGAATAGGAGGGATGCGGCTGCAAGGCGCAGGGCTGCTGGCATAGGTTCGCGGACAGATGCAAACGCAGGTTCGTTCGGAACCTTCTCGGGCCAACCGGCTAATTTGCTCAAGTGGGCGCGCTGGTGCGGGATGCTTGTTGTATTGGTTTATTTCATCAGGGGGACCGTTCTGCCTTGGTATTTGCATGTGCCCTATGCGGGATGGATATTGATCACAGTCTTATCGCTGTCGCTGGGAATGGTAATGGCTATCGCTGGCGGCGGAAGATGGCACCTATCGTGGATAATCGTTTTGCTCGCGTTTGCCGCCAGCCTTACCCAGGCAGAGCAGTTGAACACGGCTGGGTCGCATTGGCTTGGGCTTGCTTTGCTGATTCTTGCTGTGGGACCCGTGGTTCTGAACCCTGTAGCGATCGGACTGCGGTCGGCAGCATGGAAGCTTACAATTAGTGGGTTAGTATCACTCACGGCAATTTTTGTGGTGTGGTATATTTTGCACCTTCCAAACTTTGGTGCCGGCTATTTTTCGAGTTTCATGAACCAATGCATGCTGGCGGGGCCAATCGCTGGAATGGGAGTCGGGATTGCGTTGGCCCGTGCGCTGCACGGCCGCTCCTGGCGCTGGAGCCTGTTAGCGGTTCTCGGCTTGGTCCCCTTGGTTGCTGCCGGGTCCCGCGTGGCTGTCCTCGCCACGGGCGCGGCCGTTTGCTTTCTCCTGGTTCGACGCAAACCGGCGCTTGGAGGAATCTTTGCGCTTCTATTTTTAGGCCTCGTATGCGGCTTTTTTCTCCAGCACGGTACCGACGAGACGAGCGGTGAAGCGGCCGGTGCTCTAGCTCACAAAGGGACCGTTAACAGCCGCGCCGGCCTTTGGCAGTCACGGATAGAGGAGTTTGAATCCAGCCCCGTGTTCGGCATCGGTGTGGCCATGGGAACCGGCAGCGGTTCCGAAGTGGAAGAGGGTGGTGCAATACGGGTCGAGCCCGGCTCCTCTTACCTTGCAGTGCTGGCTATGACCGGAGCGGTGGGGTTTGTGTCGTTTTTCTCGGCACTGGGTCTTCTCCTGTTTGGATATGTGAACTCTCAGCGGCAAGCGGGACTAGACCGGGACATTTTGAATGTAGTGGGAGTCTTTCTGGGCGTTCATGGTGTGGCCGAGGGCTGGATACTTGGCTTTGGCAGTCCCCTCTGCTTTCTATTCTGGCTTTGGCTTGGAAATGTTGGCGATGCCGCGCTGCAACCGGCTCGCGCGAGAACCAAGCGCCGGCTGCGCGCGCTCCACAAGTTTCGCCCTGCTCAGCCCGCGCTCCGTCCATTGGCGACTGGCGACTAACCACTGACCACTGACCACTGACTACTGACTACGGACTACTGACTACTGACTACTGACTACGGACCACTGACTATGGACCACTGACCCATTGAATACCGTCTTCTGGCAGAACATCATCAGCCCACACCAAGCCCCGTTTTTACGGTCGCTGGCGGACTTGGGGCATGAAGTGACTGTGGTGGCTGGCGAATCTATGATCGCCGATCGCCTGGCATTGGGATGGGATGTCCCGAACTTGGGGCGGGCACGTGTCGTAATCGGTCCCGGTGCAGAGGAAACCCGGCGGTTGATCGAAAGCAGTTCTAAAGATGCTATCCACATTATGGCCGGAGCGCGCTGGACACAACTCGGCAACCAAGCTGTCCAGCAGTGTCTGTCGTCAGGCCGGCGCATCGGCATCCTGTCCGAAGCCCCTGATCCCAGAGGCATTCTGGGCTGCGGACGCTGGGCCAAATATACCGTAGAGCGATACACCAGAGGGTTTCATTATGATTTTGTGCTCGCCATGGGCGAAATGGGCGTCAGATGGTTTCGTCGCTGCGGTTATCCTGACATAACCGTGTTTCCTTTTGCGTATGTAACCGAGCCTGCCCCAGATTCGCGCGTGAATGTTCCCGCAGGTGCGCCCGTTTTGTTATACGCCGGGCGGTTCATTACTCTCAAAGGATTGGACCTTCTCCTCCGTGCCTTTGCAGCCGTGCCATCGCAGCAAGCCCAGTTGCGTTTGCTCGGAGAAGGCCCGGAAAAACAGCGACTTCAAGGTTACGCTCAAGCTCTGGGAATTCAGAACCGCGTAACCTGGCTGGCCAAGAGGGACACCGCAGGGGTTCAAATGGAAATGGAAAAGGCGGACGTCACATTGTTGCCCAGTCGAAAGGATGGTTGGGGAGCGGTGGTGAACGAATCGTTGACAGCCGGAACGCCGGTTATTTGCAGTTCTGCGTGCGGGGCGACAGAACTTGTGAGGGAGCCGTGGCTGGGCACGGTCTTCCGGGCTGGCCGCGTGGATGATCTCACGAAAGCGCTCAAGGATTGGATTGAATTAGGCCCTCGCTCGCCGGCCGAACGTGAACGCATCCGCAAATGGGCAACCTGCATTAGTGGTGAAGCGGTGGCCAAATATTTTGCCGCTATCATGGACCACATTTATTCCAATGCTGCGCGTCCGGTCGCGCCGTGGAGGGTGTCATAAGGGACCACGGGACTACGAGACGACTGGACCACGGAAAAAGGACAACGAGACTACGGAGTGACGGACAACAAGACAACAGACCACTGACTACAGGACCGCAAGACTATGAGAGACTATAAGAAAATTGAAGCTTGGAAGCTTGCTGACGACTTGACCGTTGCCGTTTATGAACGCACGCGCTCATTCCCAAAAGAGGAAATCTACGGCCTGACGAGTCAGTTGCGCAGGGCATCTTACTCAGTTCCGGCAAATATTGTGCTCCGCCCCGTAGGCGCATGAGTTTTTTTGTTTACGCCATCCAATCGGCATCCGGGCGCATTTATGTTGGACAAACGGCGGACGTCACCAAGCGGCTTTCCCTTCACAATGGCGGAGCCGTTCATTCCACAAAAGATAACCGCCCGTGGGTACTCTTCAAAACACAGGAATTTGATACCAGAGAGCAGGCACGATATTTTGAATGGTGCCTCAAACGATCACGAGGCAAGCGGCAAAAATGGCTGGAAACAAAATAGGCCGATGAAAATTGGGGCTACGCGCCGGAGGGAAGGCTCTTCGCGGGAGAGCAAGAAGGATTATCTGCATTTCCTGTATATCTCGCGTGGCTCGCTGAGCGAGACTCAGTATTTCATCCATCTCTCGCAGCGGCTTGGCTATTTAAACGCGCAGGAAGCTGATGTTTTGATCGGTCAGACCAAACAGACCTTTGCCTGCCTGCCTGGCTTGATCAAAGCCGTTGAAAAGGAAACCGGCAAATTCGGCAAAATGGTGGCTTCCGTGACAAGCCTGATTGTGATCGGCTTGGCTCACTGGTCAAGTAGCCCGTAGCCTGTGGTCTAGTAGTCTCATAGTCTTTTTTCTGATGCACATCTGGCTAACCATCCCGAACCTGTCCAAGAAATCGGGCGGACGAGTGCCTGTCGTTCAACACCTGAGCGATCACTTGGCTTCGTTGGGGGTCTCTGTCACTGTGCTGACTCTTGAGGCTGATTCCGGGACCTCCGAGGCGTTGCCTCAGGATCGGCGCGTCAACGTAATTCACGTTCCTACAAGCACGCGGAGCAGGTTGGGAGGTGGATTCCGGAAGACGCTGCAGGACATGCTCGTGCCAAAGAATGTTAGCATCGTCCACGACTTTGGCATTTGGTTACCACAAAATCACGCGCTTGCCTCGGTCTGCAACGACCTCCGCATTCCGCTGGTATGTTCCACATGCGGTGCGCTCTCTCCGTGGGCGCTTCAGCATAAGGCATGGAAAAAGAGATTGGCCTGGTGGTTGTATCAACGAAAGGATTTGTCGCGCGCTGCACTAATGGTAGCCACCGCCGAGCAAGAGGTGAAAGATATCCGCCGGCGGGTGCCTGGGAAGAACATCGCACTGGTTCCTAATGGGGTCGAACTGCCAGAGGGCAGTGGTCAGTGGTCAGCGGTCAGTGGTCAGCGGACGGAGGGGAGCGGGCGCAAGACAGCTTTGTTCCTGGGAAGAATTCACCCGGTCAAGGGGCTAAAAAACTTAGTGGAAGCCTGGCACCGTGTCCGGCCTGCCGGATGGCATTGCATCCTGGCCGGTCCGGATAAGGCTGGGCATCAGACGGAGCTGGAAGCCTTGCTTCGGCAGCGCAACCTGGCAAGCGTATTTGAGTTTCCGGGAATGATGGAGGACGAGCAGAAATGGGCGCTACTGCGCGAGGCCGATCTTTTTGTATTGCCCAGCTTCACCGAGAATTTTGGAATTTCCGTAGCTGAGGCATTGGCCTGCGGAGTGCCGGTGATTACGACGAAAGGCACGCCTTGGAGGAATCTTGTTGACCATCGCTGTGGCTGGTGGGTTGACATCGGCGTGGAACCATTGGCAGCTGCCCTACGGAAAGCGACGTCGTTATCAGACCAGCAGCGCTACGAAATGGGCCAGCGTGGCCGCCGCTTGATTGCGGAAAAATATTCATGGCCGAAGATCGGGCGGGAAATGAAAGCGGTTTATGAATGGGTGCTGAATGGCGGGACTCCGCCCGCCTGCGTCAATTTGGTAAGACATGAGTGAAATCCTGGACATCAAGGCCAATCGGGCTTCTGTGAAATACTCGCGTGGTGAAATGCTTCTGCGGCTGCTATGGAGCTTCGGGAAGATACTCTTTCGATTCAGTCCGCGACCTTTTTTTGCCTGGCGGCGTCTAGTGCTCCGGGCTTTTGGCGCTGGGCTTGTACGGTTGGCCCGACCTATATTAAGAAGGCCGGCAAGAGTTGGGGCGTCCGCATCAGGAAGAATTGGAAGTCCCAACTGCCACTATGGCTGCTTTGGTCATTTTTGCCAAAAACCCTGCTCTTGCGAGTGGCAGCGCTGGCAGGAAAAGACGCTGCGCGGAAAGACGCAATGGCGTGCGTGAATAAAATCGCGAGGCTGGTGTGACCAGTCATGCCGTCGAATTGACAATCCAACCGGCGAAGAACAGAGGGCTATCACATTTATGAGCATCGCAGAGCGAATCTATCCATTTCTGCCAATTTGGGCACAGAATCTGGCGTGTTCCTACTACGGCTCGCGTGAACGCCGCATCCGTTTCTCCGAGTCATTTGACAAGAGACTTGCCTGGCTTCGTGAAAGCGAATTCTGGTCCGCATCTGAAATATTGGCCTACAAAGACGACCAAATTAAAAGCATTGTCAAACATGCCTACGATACAGTCCCCTATTACCGTAATCTGTTTGGTTCCCGTCGCCTAAAACCAAGTGATATTAAAGGTGTGGCAGATCTGGACAAGATACCCATTCTAACCAAGGACGATATTCGGGCACACTCCAAGGATCTTGTATCTTCGGCGTATAGGCGGCAGAAACTGGTTGAGCGCCATACCAGCGGCACCACTGGGACCAGCCTTCATCTCTATGCAGACAGAGACGAAATTGCATTTCAATGGGCAGTCTGGTGGCGCCATCGGTTGCGTTTTGACTGCGCGCCAGGAGACCTGCATGTAAACTTCACAGGCAAGCCCATCGTGCCGATCGATCAACAGAAACCACCTTATTGGCGCTATGTGAAACCCCAGAACCAGTATGTGGTGAATATGCACCACATAACACCGAGCAAGATTCGCGATGTTGTTTCATTTCTGAACAGCATTATTCCGAAGTTCTACTCGGGTTATCCCAGCATCATTTCGGAGGTGGCGCGGTTGGCGTTGGAGAAGAAGTTGGCGCTTGATCCCCGAAGCCGACCAAAGGTGATTTTCGCCGGGGCTGAAGCGGTCCAGGAATTGCAAGGACGTTTACTGGAAGAGTGGACCGGGGCAATCATTACCGATGAATACGGTTTTACCGAAGGAGCTGGCAACGCTTCGCGCTGCAAGCAGAACTGCTACCACGAAGACTTTGAATTTGGACACCTGGAGTGCAGCCAGCCAGAAGATGTAGGGAATAACCACACGCGAGGTAACATAATTACCACGGGTTTCTCAAGGAAAGCCATGCCGCTTATACGCTATCGGGTCGGTGACTCTGCCACCTGGGAGTCGCCTGAATTCCGTTGTGCGTGCGGGAGGAAGAGCGCAGTGATTCTCGCGATTGACGGCCGGTCGGAAGACTATGTCCTGACACCTGAAGGAAGGCGCATCATGCGCTTCGACTACATCTTCAAGGACACGCACTCGATTCGTGAAGCCCAAGTGTGCCAGTGCGCACTGGGTGAGATTATCATTAAGGTAGTGATCACTCCTGACTACAAGAAATCAGATGAAGAGGAGTTGCGTCGTTTGGTGGCCCGGTGGATAAGCCCACAACTGAAAGTTATTATTGAGCCTGTCAAAGCGTTGGAGCGGGAAGCCAACGGCAAGTTGCGGGCGGTCAGGTCAACCATAAATACGCGCAGTTGACATTTTTAGATCGAACTTGTTGCATACTCTTTCGTAAAGAACACAATTGCCAGCGCAACGAACCATCCAGACTATGAGCCAACTGAAAGCCGCTATTATCGGATCGGGATTAATCGCCAAACTAAAACATATCCCCGCCTTTCACCGGCATCGTGACAAGGTTCATCTGGCCGCCCTTTGTGACGTGAACATTGAGGCCGCGCGGCAAGCTGCATCTGCCGCCGGCATCCCGACGGCATACGCCGACGTAGGCGAGATGCTGGCCAAGGAAAAGCCGGACATTGTGGATATTTGCACGCCGCCGAAGACGCACGCGAAGCTTGCCATTCAAGTCATGCAGGCGGGCAGCAATGTGCTCATTGAAAAACCAATGGCGCAATCCGTGGAGGAATGTGACGCCATCATCGCCGCCGCCCGCGAAAACAAGGTCACGGTCTGTGTGGCCCACAGTGATTTGTTTTACTACCCGTTCATCGAGGCGCGGAAACTTGTTCGCGAAGGAGCCATCGGCACGTTCCGTGGCATGCGTATTTTTCTTTCGACACCAACGGATTACATCACGTCCAAACCGGAGCATTGGGCGAACAAATTACCCGGTGGCGTGATAGGCGAAACCGGCCCCCATATCATCTACATGACGCTCGCGTTCATCAATCCAATCCGCCATGTCTCGGTCAACGCGATGAAGCTGATGGATTACCCGTGGTCGCCGTTTGAGGATTATCGCATTGACCTGGTCGGGGGAAAGGCTGTGAGTTCAGTGACGCTGTCCTACGCAACGAAACAATGGATGGCGCGCGTGGAAATTTTAGGAGAAAACGCGACACTGTTGGTTGATCTTGAAGCGATGAGCCTGGTGAAATATCGGCGCGAACGCCTCAAACCTGTGCCTATCGGCATGTCTCTCCTGAGCGAGACGGGACAGCTCTTGAAAAACCTGGCCGTGAGCGGTCTCCGTTATACCACGGGTTCCCTGCGCTCAACGCATGATTTTATTATCGGTGGATTCGCAGACAGCATTATTAACGGAACGGAATCGCCGGTGCCTGCCGAGGAAGGGCGTGAATCGGCGCGTGTTTTGAACATGATTGTGGAGAAGCTGAAAGCGAAAAACTGAAATAGGAGACCAAAGCAGAAATTAATTTCAGATTTTGGTTTGGTGTTTCAGCGTTTCAGATTTTTTATGAAAGTAGATCTCTTAAAATTTTCCACCGGCGATTTTAACCGGGGCGCGGGGCCGTTGAAGGAAGGTTTCTGGATTCTGGCGAGTCTGCTCCTGTTCCGGCTTTGTCCGTTCAAATTGTCGGGATTGAAATGCGCCGTGCTCCGGGCTTTTGGCGCGAAAATCGGTCACGGCGTGACCATCAAGCCGCGTGTTACCATCACGTTTCCTTGGAAACTCACTGTGGGCGATCATGTCTGGCTGGGCGAGGAATGCTGGTTGTTGAATCTAGAGCGAATCACCATCGGGAACAACGTGTGCATTTCGCAGCGCGCCTTTCTCTGCACCGGCAGCCACAATTACAAGCTGCCGTCCTTCGACTTGATCGTCAAGCCAGTCACGGTCGAGGATGGGGCTTGGCTTTGCGCTGCTTGCTGGGTGGGGCCGGGGGTAACGGTGGGCAATCACGCGGTTTTGACCGCCGGTTCAGTAGCGACCAAGAAGTTAGAGCCTTGGGGCATTTATCAAGGCAATCCGGCGGTGTTGGTGAGGCAGCGAATCATTTCGTCGGGGAAGACATCCCAGTAATCAAGCAGAAGCAGTTCGAAACTCTTTTCCCATGCCCGTACCAAAACAACCAGTCCCCGCTACTACCGCCGATCAGGAGGTCAATTCTGCCATTCTTTTTTCTCCTCTTGTGCTGAAGTGGGTCATCGTATTATTGCCTCTCGCCTACCTCTGGTTCCGCCTGATCAACAACTTGCGGCTGGAGTGGACGACCAATCCGCAATATGGCTACGGCTGGGTGGTTCCTTTTCTTTGCCTCGGCCTGTTCATCCGCCGCTGGCAGGCGTTTCCGCAAAACAGAAATCAATTTCAGCTTTCCATGTCGCGCCAGAGCGAAGCGGCGGCGGAAGCTTTCAGCTTTCAGTATCTCAGCTTTTTAAAAAGTCCGTGGTCAGTGGTTCTTTTATTCGGCCTTCTGGCCTTTCTCTACCTGCCAACCCGCTTGATCGAAGCCGCCACCCCGGAATGGCGCCCGATTCAATGGTCGCTCGGGGTGATAGCCATTGGGTTGACACTCTGCGCCATTTATGTGGGCAAGGGACGAGGCTGGCTGAGGCAGTTGGCGTTTCCAATTTGCTTCTTTTTCGTTGCCATACCCTGGCCAACGCTCATCGAAACCCCAATCATTCAAAATCTGACGCGTGCGAGCGCTGCCATCGTGATCGAGTTGCTCGGATGGGTGGGCGTGCCCGCGCTGGCCCACGGCAACGTGATTGAAGTAGCCACCGGCATGGTGGGAATTGATGAAGCCTGCAGTGGCATTCGATCGTTTCAAAGCAGCCTGATGATATCCCTTTTCTTCGGCGAATTTTATCGCTTGAGCGCCGGGCGCCGCTGGCTGCTGATTCCGGTGGGGTTTGTATTTTCCATGGCATTTAATATATGCCGCATGTCTCTGCTGACGCTGGTCGCCGCAAAAAAAGGTGTGGCCGCCATTTCCCAGTACCATGATCCGGCGGGAATCACGATCACGATACTTTGCACGCTGGGGCTCTGGGGACTGGCGCTGCTGCTGAGAAGGAAGAAGCCAGAAGTCAGAAGTCAGAAGGCAGAGGTCAGTGGTCAGGAGTCAGGAGTCAGAACTCAGAAGTCGGCAGTCAGTGGTCAATGGTCAGTAGTCAGTAGTCCCTTCCCAGCGGTCAGTCGTCTTGCCTTTGCCCTGTTAGTCTGGTTATTCATCGTGGAAGCCAGTGTCCAAATCTGGTATCGCAGCCGGGAGGTGTACTTCAATCCGGGTCCGAGTTGGTCCGTGGTTTTTCCCGAGGGCAACCCCACTTTCAGAACACTGCCGGTCGGGGAGAAGGAGAAGTATCTGTTGCGCTTTGACGAAGAGAAACAGGGTGAATGGCAGGAAGCCGACGGGACGCAATGGCAGGCATTTTACTTCAACTGGTTCCCGGGTCGAGTAGCAGGCTACCTGGCCAAACGGCACACGCCTGAGGCGTGTATGCCGGCCGCGGGCTGGGAGATGACATCAGGCCCGGAGTTGATGGTGGTAAAGGTCAACGGTATCGAATTGCCGATGCGCCATTATGTGTTTGGAGGCCCGGGAAATGCGCTCCAGGTATTCCAATGCCGGTGGGAAGCCGGAGTTGATGAAAGTGCTTACGTGCAGCATGAATCAGCGCGCTTCAATCTCATACGTGCGATATGGGCGGGCCGGGGCAACAAGGGCCAAAAGGTTTTGGAAATTATCATCTCCGGCTGTGAGGATTCCGAGCAGGCAAAGGCGGCTCTGGTGCGTCAACTGGGAAAAATGATCAAGGTGGAGGCATATAAGACGCTGACACGCTGACAACTTGGGGAATACTGAAACGCTGAAAGCTGAAATCAGAGAGCAGATGACAGAGGTCACGACCGATGCGAATTACATTCATTAACCAGGCATTTCATCCGGACGTGGTGTCAAGCGGGCAGCACCTTACGGATCTCGCCTTGGAGTTGGTCGAGCGCGGTCATGAAGTCACGGTGATTACGAGCCGGCGTGCGTATGATAATCCCAAAAAAATCTTCCCAAAAAAGGAAATCTGGCGGGGCATTCGAGTTCATCGTCTTTTCAGCACAGGCTTTGGCAAGGGGGCGAAATGGAGACGAACTGCTGACTTTACGAGTTTCATCCTGTCCGCCTGTTGGCAGTTGTGCCTGCTTCCCAGGCAAGATCTCGTGGTGGCTATGACCTCACCGCCGCTGATCTCATTTATCGGCGCCTGGTTTGCGCGCCTGCGCAATTGGCGGTTTTGTTATTGGATCATGGACTTGAACCCTGATGAGGCGTTGGCAGCCGGATGGCTGCGGCCCGGTTCGTTGGCCGCGAATTGGCTCGAGCGTTGTTCCCGGTTCAGCCTGCGTCACGCTGCAAAAATAGTCGTGCTCGACCGGTTTATGCAAAAACGCATTTTAGACAAAGGAATTGATGCCGGAAGAATCGTTGTCATACCGCCCTGGTCGCATGATTCCGGGGTCCGCTTTGACGCCGAGGGACGAGCTCGTTTTCGCAAGGCCCACAACCTGGAAGACAAGTTTGTGGTCATGTACTCCGGGAACCACAGTCCCTGTCACCCACTGGATACGGTGCTGGCAACTGCAGAGAAGCTGGCTTCCAGCAACGATATTGCGTTTTGTTTTGTGGGGGGTGGAACTGAGTTCTCCCGTGTCAGGCAGTTCGCGAAAGAACATCGGCTATCCAATGTCTTGTGCCTGCACTACCAGCCTCTGGAGGAATTGGCTGGCTCCCTCGCGGCGGCCGATCTGCATTTGGTGGTAATGGGCGATCCGTTCGTCGGCCTCGTGCATCCCTGCAAAATTTACAATATCCTGCGAATCGGGGCGGCCCTGTTGTATGTCGGTCCCGAACCGAGCCACATTTCAGAGATCCTGCAGCAACTCAACGGTCACCTGCCATTTGGCCGGGTCAAACATGGCGCGGTTGACCAGGCGATTCAAAACATTCTGAGGTTGAAGGAAAGCGTGTCTGAAACAACCCGGGAACGGTGCCTGCCGCTCGCCGACCGGTTTTCCAAGGAGACGCTCCTTCCGCAACTCGTGAAAGTGCTGGAATCAGCGGGCGGGAACTGACCACGGACCACTTGGAAAATGCTGAAACGCTGAAAGCGGTGGGGAAAAGCTGAAAACTGAAATTTGCGGACGGGGAGGAAAAGCTGAAAACTGAATTATGTTCGGCGATTTGGATAAATACATCGCGGTGTTCCTGACCGGCTTGGTGGTGACCTATCTCTTCACCCCGTTGGTCCGGGCGGCGGCTTGCCGGTTCGGTGTCGTGGACCTTCCGAACGAGCGCCGCCCTCACAAGCACCCCACAGCTCGCGGCGGGGGGCTCGCGGTCATTATCGGCGTGCAGGCCGCCTGCATGATGGCGCTGGTCTTTCCCTGGCCCAAGTTGGCCGGAGGGCTGGACCTGCATTGGTGGCAAGATTTCACACTCGCCTCGCTGGTCCTGTTGGCCGTCGGGCTGGTGGATGATATCCGCGGTCTGCGCCCCTGGGTGAAACTGGGCGGCCAGGCATTGGCGGCGTTGTTGATGTGCCTTTCGGGGGCAAGGTTCGGCACGATCCTGGGTTTTGAACTGCCGTGGTTCCTTGACTGTGTCCTCGTGATATTTTGGCTGGTGGCCATAATCAACGCCTTCAACCTGATCGACGGACTGGACGGTCTGGCCTCGGGCCTGGCGATCATTTCGGCGACAGGGCTCTGCGGAATCTTCCTGCTCGGGCATATGCCGGCCAATGTCCTGGTGCTGCTGGGCCTTATCGGTGCGTGCCTCGGCTTTCTGCGTTACAACTTCTACCCGGCAAGCATCTTCCTGGGCGATACCGGCAGCATGTTCCTTGGGTTCATGCTGGGGGTCATTTCGCTGCAGACGTTCACCAAGAGCACCTTCATCCTCTCCCTGACGATCCCGATGCTGGTGCTGGGGGTGCCGATCTATGACGCATTGCTTGCCATTTGGCGAAGGTCCGTGCGGCTATGGCTGAGCGGCAGCCAGCCGGGCGCAACTGCAAAGCCCGGCGGCATCATGCAGCCGGACCTGGAGCATCTGCACCATCGGCTGCTCAAATCCGGCTTGAGCACTCGCCGGGTGGCCACCGTTCTTTGTGTGTTGAATGGCGTGTTGGTGGTCTTCGGCCTGCTGATTACCACCTTCGAGTCCCATGCCGCAGGAATCTTCCTGCTCGCCTTGCTGGCGGGGGTCTATGTCCTCATGCGCCACCTGGCGATCATCGAATTGCGCGATACCGGCAGGGCGGTGCTAACCGGGCTGCGTCGCCCGACCCATGCCACCTTCAAATCCCTGTGCTACCCAGTCTGGGACATGGTGTGGCTGGCCGGGTCTCTCGCAGTCGCCATGTGGGCATTCGAGCCGCCGCGCCCCAATTTCTGGCATTATTGGTTCCTCGACTTGCCGGTTTGGGTTACCCCGACCTTCTCCCTACTCGCCGCGTCCCGTATCTACTTAACCGTCTGGACCCGGGCGCGTGTGCTTGACGCGCTCATGCTCGTATCTCTGCTGCTGCTCGGGCTGTTCATCAGCCTGGGCATAGCCATGCTCATTGAGCCCTCGGACATTCCAAAGTGGCTCGTGAGGGCCCTGGTGATGGGTGCGCTGAGTTATCCGGCCATCCTCGGCATGCGGATGTTCTATCGCGTGGTCGAAGAGCTTGTGATCTATCTCAGAAGCAAGAGCGACGAGCCGGCGCAGGGGGAGCGCGTGGTGCTTTACGGGGCGGGCGGGCGTTGCCAGCTCTTTCTGAAAGAGCGTGGCTTTAGCAATTCGAAAAGCTACGACGGACGCGCCGTTGTCGGGCTGCTCGACGACGAACCGTCGCTGCATTCCCAATGGGTGTATGGCTACCTCGTGCTGGGGGGAATAAAGGATTTGCCGCACCTCATCGCGCGACACCGCATTACCGGCATCGTCATCACCGCCACCCTTCCGCCGGCCGCGCTGGCGGCCGTTCAAGAGCTGGCGCTCAAACATGGCCTGCACTTGAGCGAGTGGTGCTTCGGCGAACGGAAGCTGGACGGCCAGAGCCTCCAAGGATCCCCGGCACCGACCGTGGATCAAGCGCCGGAGAGGAAAGTAGAAAACAGAAAGCAAAAATGAATTTCAGTTTTCAGTTTTCAGCTTTCAGCTTTTTCCCTTCTCTTCCTCGGTCCCCATTTCAACAGTCCAAATAATCATTCTCAATCACACATCAAAATAGTATATACATCAAAATAATATGCGTAAGCTGATAATACTCTTCTTGTGCTGCACAGTGGCCTTACTGGCGGGGTACGCCGGTTATCGCGGCTACAAAGTCTGGAAACAGAATCGTATAATGAGCCTCGCGCGCACCTTCGCCAAGGGGGACGGTCGAAATGTGTTGCTCTGCGTGCAGCAGGTCTTGCGCTCCAATCCCCAGAATCTGGAAGCCTCCCGGATGATGGCCGCGTTGCTGGAGGCCGGCCGCTCGCCCAGCGCTCTGCTTTGGCGCAGCCGCGTGGTCGAACTCAATCCACGCTCGTTGGATGATCGGCTGGCACTGGCCCAGACCGCCATGATGTTCCACGATTACATGGTCGCCACCAATGCTTTGGAAGGAGTGGACCAGGCCGGCAGGAAAACCGCCGCCTACCACAACATTGTTGGTGCCGTGGCCGCCGCCGCGAATCAGTCTGCTGATGCCGAGGCGCAATTTCTTGAAGCCGCCCGGCTTGAGCCAACCAACCCGGTTCCGCAATTGAACCTGGCTGTCGTGCGCCTCCACAGTACCAATGAGCCGGCCAGGGCCGAAGCGCGCGCCACGCTCACGCGCATTTCTTCATCCAGCCCCGCCTTGCGCTGCCAGGCCCTGCGCGAACTCGTTGTTGACGCCATTGGCTCCAGGAAGACGAATGCGGCTTTGGCTTTGTCCAGGGATTTGGTGGAACAGACCAACTCGGCTTTCAGCGACCGGCTCTTGCGGCTGGATGTGCTGAAGGAAAGCCAAAATGCCGAATTCCAACCGGCGCTGGCCGCCTTTCAGCGCGAGGCTGGGACGAACACGGCAAAGATTTATGAACTGAGCATGTGGCAAATGGCCAGGATTGGCCCTGCAGAAACGCTGGCTTGGCTGCGGAGCCTGCCCAAGAACACGCAGACCAATCAGCCGGTGGCGCTGTTGGCCGCCGAGTGCTACGCGATGCTTCGGGATTGGCGCGGACTCCAAGTCTCTCTTGAGCAACAGAATTGGGCCGAGTTGGAGTTCGTCCGGCACGCCTTCCAGACCCGCGCCCTGCGCGGACAGGACTTGAGCGCCGCGGCGAAAGCGGAGTGGGAACAGGCGTTGAAAGCCGCCAATGGCCAGAAGGGAAGCCTGATTATGCTCCTGCGCCTGGCCGCACAATGGAACTGGCAGAGCGAAGGGGAGGACCTCCTCTGGACCATCGTCAATCAGTATCCCGGTGAGAAATGGGCCTTCGGGGCGCTCAACCAGGCGTTGTTTGTCGATGGCCGGACGCGGTCTTTGATGATGCTTTACAGCCAGGCACTGAAGCGGTCGCCGTCAGACCTTGCGATGAAGAACAACCTCGCCATGACGGCGCTCCTCCTGGACGCACAGGAACTGAAACCGCACGAGTTGGCGCGTGAAGTGTACGAGAAGATTCCCACCAACGCGGCCTACGTTTCCACGTACGCGGTTTCCCTCCACATGCAGAAGAAAGACGCCGAGGCGCTCAAAGTAATCGAACGGCTCAAGCCGCAGGAGCTTAAGAACCCTTCAATTGCGGGTTACTACGGCCTCATTCTGAAGGCGACGGGCAACGGCGCCAAGGCGAAGACCTACCTCGAACTTGCTTCCAAGGCGCGCCTGCTGCCCGAGGAGAAAAAACTCTTTGACCGGGCAGCGGGCGGAATGTAGCGCAGGCGTCCTCGCCTGCGGGTTAACCGGGCGTCCCCCCCGGTGCTCGTACTTGTATTTGGAAATAGACAGAAGATTGATCAACACACAAGCCCTGAGCGCTGCGGGTGCTCAGGGCTTGTGGCGTTAAGGGGGTTAAAAAACCGCCTTTCCCCTGACGTTTTTGTCCTCGTTGTCGTTCTCGCAATCGGAAGCTATCCGTGTTTATCCGTGTCCACTCGCCTCGGCGAAGCCTGGGTCCGTGGTTAAAGAAAAAGCTCTGCGGCTCTCTGCGTCCTCGGCGTCTCTGCGTTGAAAGCGTTTCCGTTTGGTTGCGGCTCTGCTGCGCTGTGGCTTCGTGACTTTGTTGTTCAACTCCGCTGCCGAAGCTCACCCCCCCCAAAAAAAAGAATCAGGCCGGTCTTCAAGACCGGCCTGTTTTGTTAGCAACTGATTTCGTCAGCAATTATGCCGCCCGGTTCTGCTTCCGGAGAATCCGAAGCGTGCTCGCCCCAAACGGGAGCAGCAGCAACGCACCGGCGATCATCGTCGTGGGCTCTGGAACTTGATGGAACAATTGCTCGACATTTTCAGCGGCTCGGAGTGCCGGAGGGCGGGGGAAAGGCTGAAGGCTAAAGGCTGAAGAGCCCACTTCTGTTCCCACTTTCCGTGTATTTGGCGCGGTTTTCGTGGTGATCCATGGGATTTCAGCTTTCAGGTTTCAGGTTTCAGCATTTTCCATCCGTTCCGCTCGCTCAGGTCGGTTCGAGCAGGTCGGCGTCGAGCTTGACTGCTGCCGCCTGACTGATGAAGTCGAGGCGCAGCAACACGGTGGTCCTGCCGTAACGATGCTCGACCCAGCCCTCGACGCCTCGCAGCGGTCCGGCTTTGATGCGCACGCGCATACCCTCGCCGATGGACGGGGCCAGACGCACTTCCAAATCCGTTTCCAAAGCCAGGAGAATATCTTCCAACTGCCGGCGAAGCGTTTCCTGATCGAACACGTCGAGAAGATTGGCGACATGGTCGTTTTGGCGGACAGAATTCTTCTGTCCGGGTTGAAGTTGAAGAAAGACATAACCGGGGAAGAGCGGCTTCTGGAACACGACCGTCTTGCCGCGATACTTATGCGCGGACTTGTAGCAAGGGAGCGTCGCTGCGATGCCGTGTCGCTGGCAGTACTCGACAAGCTTTTTCTCCCGTCGCGGTCTGGTATGGGCCACGAACCAACGCAGTTCTGACACGGGGCGAAGAATTCGGGAGCAGGCCCCCGATGTCAATCTGAACTTGCATGTTTGTGCGAGGGGGACGGATCAAGCGTTTTTAACCACGGATGAACACGAATAGACGCAGATTTTTTCTTCAGATAATTCCTTCGGATTAACACCCTGCTGTTGCGGGGTGTTAATGTGACCTGGATCTCATCCAAAAACAGGAGTCTCTATTCATCTCGTGAAAACCCGAGGACAACCACCAACCTCAAACTTCGATAGACTATGCATCCGGCTCTGCTTCGAAGTTCGACGTATCGTGGTGTCGATGTTTTTAATGCGCAGTCGCTTTGGCAAACAGCCTGGCTCTCAGGGCAGGGCTCTTTCTGAACCGAAGGCCAACCAAGTCTTGATCGGGAATCAACAGCTCCGTGTTCTGTGCGCTGACTGAGCCTTATGACAAATCATTCCTGTCAATTCTGGGACTTCCGCATTCACAAACAGGACAAAAGACTCGAATAACCTTGCCATTTTGAGCTTTTGTGGCACTATCGCCATGTCTGGAACATTGGAAGGTTTGAAATACGATGTCCCGCCCCCCCAGTGGATGCTTAAACGCCAACACGAGAGATTCAAATGATCAAACCGACCCGAGTTCTGATAGTTGGCATCGCTGCCGTGTGGCTGATTCTCCCTCGCGTGGAGGCTGGTGTTTCCCTCACCACCTTGGTTTCATTCAATACCACAAATGGCGCTTTTCCCAGTGCTGGACTGGTACAGGCGAAGGATGGCAATTTCTATGGCACTACAGCCTCCGACGGTCCAGGAGGCTACGGCACCGTATTTCAAATGACTCCATTGGGGACTCTTACCAATCTGGTTTCATTCAACAGCACCAATGGCGCAGGTCCCCGTGCCGGACTGGTCCAGGGTGCGGACGGCAGTTTTTATGGCACGACTTACAATGGCGGCAGCAACAACGCCGGCACTATATTTCAGCTCACCACCAATGGCACGCTGACGACGCTGGTCACTTTTGCCATTATTAGCACTGGTGGTTATCCGAAAGCGGGACTGATACAGGGTCAGGACGGCAATTTCTACGGCACGACCGCCATCGGCGGTACGAACTCTGGCGGCACGGTGTTTCAACTATTGACGAACCAAACCCTTACGACTTTGGTTTCGTTTAATATCAGTGGTAATGGCGGCAACAGTCCATACGCCGGGCTGGTGCAGGGAAACGATGGCAGTCTTTATGGCACGACCTACCAGGGTGGCACGAACGGGCACGGCACGATATTCAAACTGACGACCAACGGGACATTTACCTCATTGTATTCATTCACCGGGACCAACGACGGTGCCAATCCCTATGCTGGACTTGTCCAAGGCGCGGACGGTAGTTTCTATGGAACGACATTTAATGGAGGCACCAACGGTTACGGCACGGTATTCGAGTTCGCGACCAACGGCACACTCACGACACTGGTGTCATTCGGCAATACGAATGGCGCTTATCCCCAGGCCGGCGTCATTCAGGCTTCGGACGGCAATTTTTACGGCACCACCTCGGCTGGCGGCGCTTACACCAATCTATCGGGTCTGGGCTGCGGCACAGTGTTCAAGCTGGGAACCAATGGAACACTCACGACGCTGGTATCGTTCGATGGCACGAATGGCGCCTCTCCTGAAGCCGGACTGGTGCAAAGTGCTGACGGCAATTTCTACGGCACGACGACCCACGGTGGCACGAATGGATACGGCACGGCTTTCCGGCTCAGTGTCATCGTTCCGCCGCCGAGATTCCAGACAGTGACAAAGGTTGGCACGACGCTGACGCTGACTTGGAGCGCAACGGTGGGACAGAGTTACCAGATGCTGTACAAAACCAATTTAGACCAGACCATTTGGAACAATTTGAACAACTCTCTCACTGCAACCAATCCAATAATGATGACGTTCGATGCCATGGGGCCGGACCGGCAACGGTTTTATCGAATTCTTCTTCTGATGCCCTGAAAACCGGTTGAAACCGGGAGTGCGACCGTCCCGGTTGCTGCACGGCGTCCCGCCGGGTCAAACTTCCGCAAAGACAGGTATTGTATCAATTTGGCGCGAATTGGAAAGTAGCGCAGGCCTTTGGTCTGTTGGGGTGTTGAGTTTTATGGACGCGACGACTGGGCCACTTTTTCAAACTGATACAGCACCCAAAGATAAAGAACTGAATGGTTCTGTTGGCTTGAACTAAAATGTTTCCGGGCCTGGATGCGGGTAATTGCGGACGCAACATTCGCGGTCTCCAAATCGAACTGCATCGTTCCAACTCACAAGCTCATCTCCGCAAGGTTGCTTCTCTCTTTTTCCTCCCAGCCAGCCGTGGACCGTCCCGCAACCTTTTTGGGTTAAACCGTTGGGAAAAACCAAACGGATCTGAATGACCAACCCTGAGGGACTCAACTATTGTACCGCGTGTTTCTTGCGGAGAATCCGGAGCGTGCTCGCCCCAAACGGCAGCAGCAACAAGGCGCCCGCAACCACCGTCGTAGGCTCAGGAACAACAATAACCAACTGATCCTGAACCGTACCAGGGGCACCCAAGTTCAAGACATCTACACCATATGCTCCATTGGCGTTGCCCACAATGAGGAGATCCTGAGCGGTGCCATGGGCACCGTACAACGCATCTTCGGCAGTATTGATAAAGCTGTCTCTCACGCCGTTGGGTTCAGCCTCAAGCCACCAAATCGCTTGTTGCAACGCGCCGGCCGAAGTTGAGCTTTGGCGACCGCCGCCATAAGTATAGTTATAACCACTCAATGTGCCGGCAGCAAACTGACTGTAGAGCCAAGCGGTGCCGATTGAGATTGGGTCTCCGTTGGGTGGTTGATTCCCATACATGGCATTCTGGCTAACCCCAACACCGTAAGACGTACCGGGAGTAAACTCCTCGTTGTATTCAACGCAGAAGGTCTGAAAATAAGCCTGACCCACTGAGACGGAACTGCCCCCCCAAGAAGAGCCATCTGCAGCGCTTATTGCGCCCTTTGTTGTCGTTGAGTAAGCGTTCCAATTGACAATGCTATCCAAACCTGAATTACCCACGGCTCTGAATTCGCCACCATTAGCGTAACTATACTGCGACGTGTCATCAATCAATATAACCCTCATTGAGGCGAACAGGTTGGGTACCGCCATCACCCCTGCCAAACTTAAAACCATGCAAAACTTCTTCATGTTTCTCGTTCTAGTTGATTTATTACTAACTTTTATGCCATGCGCTTTTTGCGGAGAATCCGGAAGGTGCTCGCCGCAAACGGGAGCAGCAGCAGCGCGCCAGCAATCACCGTCGTGGGCTCAGGAACAGGAGCAGTCACTATCCCAGGAACAACAGAAATAGCGATCAACAACTCTTGCGGAGGCTCACCATCGGCATTTACTCCGCTTAACTGAGTGGGATAAAGGAGGTAGCCTTTTAAACCGTAACTGCCATCCAGACCCGAAAGCCAACTGCTCGCCAAGGCAATCGCAGTTGCGTCGCCGCCGCTCACAGTAAACCGTGTTCCGGTAACGCTGCCGGAAGCAGTCGTATCGTATAGCGCCTCCCAAACAGCCAACTGCAAAGCTGCCTTCTGCTCGGTAGTGCCGCCGAGGCCAGTGCCCGTGAGTTGACCATAGGTGTAGAAGAGATGAGCCGCGTTTTGAATTGCCTCGGCTGCGCTGTTGGCGCCGGTCCCCCATTGGGGATTGACTCCGGACTGGCCGCTGAAGGGAGTCACCGGCGTGGCGTATTCGTAGCTTTGGCCGAGATATAAAGTGCCCTCTATGTCCGTGCAAACAGTGACATAGCTGGAAGGCAGTGAGGCGTCACCGGACATTTTATTGATCAGGATACCCCCGGCAAGAGCTCCATTTATCGAGTTGCCATCGATTGCGACGTTAAACGACTCCAAACCTCCGTTGTTTATCTGATAAGTCACGGAAGCACTGGCCGCGGATATGGAACACGCCACCACCAACGCGAATTCCAGCGTTTGAATTGCTCGTTTTGATTTTCTCATTATTGACCTCTGGTTCATGTATTTCTTTACGCCACAGATTTGGTTTACTTGCCGATTAGCGGCGTTCTCCACCGGGAATGAAAGCATAGTTTTATTACTTATTACTAACTTTTATGCCATGCGGTTCTTGCGCAAAATCCGCAGCGTGCTCGCCCCAAACGGCAGCAGCAGCAATGCGCCCGCGATTATCGTGGTCGGCTCTGGGACCGCAACCAGGGAGAGGTCATCCAAGGCGAAGTCGTTTCCCTGAGCAACAGTATTATTGTCATAGATCGCGGCAAACGCAGCAGAAGTGGAGGTGGCCGTCCATAAGAAGCTGTGGTTTACCCAAACGCCAGGTGTAGCGGGAGCATTGAGGGTGGCTTGTGTCGCATTGTCGATCTGGACATCGAGAATAGCTGGGCTGGCATTATCCCAACTCGACAACCACAGGCTGAACTCATACTGCTGACCGATTGTCAGACCACTCACCGTTTGGCCCCAGACCAACTTGGTGGAGTCGCCCGCCCCGTTGACGGCCATCATGAGTCCAGCTTCGGTGCCTAGTGTATGGTCAAAATAGGGTGTGGTAGTTGTATAAGGGTTCCGATCCGGGGCCGATCCTATCGGATTGTTGATGACTGAGTACGTGTTTTCCGTGACACCGATTTGATTCGCAGTGTAGTCGGTACTAAAACCTGTGTCCCCAGCCTGGAAGTCTCCATTGACGATCAAGTTTGCGGATGCCTGGCTGACTGCCAGACCACCCAAGCAAACCAACACCGCTAATTTCCACGTTGTTTTCATAATTCTTCCCATGTTTATTTTTCAGTTTTTGACCGTCGCGGAAAACGACTTCTTGGCTCGATGTCCAAGCCAGAACTCATTCCTTCACACGATTGCCATATTGTTGTTTATTGTTAAACTTTCTCGATCAACTTTTATGCCGTGCGATTTCTGCGCAGAATCCGCAGTGTGCTCGCCCCAAATGGCAGCAGCAGCAATGCACCCGCGATTATCGTCGTGGGCTCTGGAACTACCTGATGGTACGATTGCTCGACATCAGACAAACCAACTAATTGACCAGCTAACGCACCGATCAATATGTCCTTTACGACGAACAACTGAGACTCGCCAGGATTGATATAAATGTTGTCGCCAGCCTCCGGTGGCGGATCGCTCAGATCGGTCGGATTTAGCGTGAGCGTTGAATTGCCTACAATTGCGCCGCCATTATTTCTGACAGTCTCGCCAATTATGATCTGGCCACCTGAAGGTAGCGCATTCGGTGTGTAGTTCTGATCAATCATCGTGATTAATCCTTGATTCGCGGTGACAGTGTAGGTTAACTTCAGATCCCCAAGGAGAGGACTGTTACCCGTATTGTATAAGGCGATAAATCCACCAAAATCCAAGGTATATATCCCGTTCACGATGGACGCTGTAACAGACAAGTTAGCAGCTTGCGCATTCAACGTCCCGTCCGAAGCTAGCCAACTGAACCCGCTGAACGTTTTATCGCCAACGGTGAGAGATCCGCCGCTTCTAGCTAGGTCAGCCAACGTATCGGTGGTAATAAAACTCGCTTGAGCTGTTTGTATCATCGTCACCATGGTGGTCACGGCAAAGATAGCAATTAGTTTCTTTCGTATCATATGTTGCCTTTCTGTTTACCGATTTTCAGTTTTTGACCTTCGCGGAAAATGACTTCTGGCTCGATGTCCCAGCCACAACTCGTTCCTTCACGCGATTGCCCTATTGTTGTTTATTGTTAAACTTTCTCGATCAACTTTTATGCCGTGCGGTTCTTGCGCAGAATCCGGAGTGTGCTCGCCCCAAACGGCAGCAGCAGCAATGCACCCGCGATTATCGTCGTGGGCTCGGGAACAGCGTTGAGGGAAACGTTGTCAATTACTGCACCGAACGCTGTCGGGCTGCCGTCCGCGAGCGGGGCGGAGGCGTCTGTAAAGCTCAGGACTGTGCTGCTGCCCGAAGCCTGGAACCAACCCGAGTCGAGTACCCAGCCCATGTTTGCATGACTAATCCCTGTTGTGTCGAAAGTAAATACCTGCGTGGTATTGCCGAAAGTAACATCGAGGGTTTTAATTGTCGGCGGTCCATCGGGGTTGCCGGACATATCAAACGTGAAATAGTACCAAGCACCCGCTGTAAGACCATTGATGGGCTGCTGAATCGTGCCGTTGGCGTAAAAACCAGCCATATCCACCGACTGAGAACCTTGCGCTGGTTGCCAGTAGTTCCCGATGAGATCGACGCTGCCAGCAGTGACCGTCCAACCTCCCATGGTACTGACTGCGGTATAAGTCTGGAACGGTCCAGAGACCGCCCCTTGTTCAAACCCACCATCGAGAACCAAGTTTGCGGATGCGCTACCAGGTAGAAGCAACATGGTTCCCACCGTGCTGGCAGCAACTATTGATTTCAGTGATTTCATAAGGCACGTCTTTCGTAATCTCAACTGATTTTCAGTTTTTGACCTTCGCGGAAAGCGACTTCTTGGCTCGACGTCCAAGCCACAACTCATTCCTTCACGCGAGTGGTCTAATTCTCTGATTCTCTGCAAACTAAGTTTGCACGCTGCCCATCATCCATGAGTAATGGAATTACATCTATCCCATGTTGGGACATCTTTGTTCACAATTGGGACATGGATTCTGAGCGGCCCGGACTTCCCTGAGTTGCTTGAAAGGGACATCTTTATTCACTTTTGGGACATGGGCCCAAATGAAAAGCTGAAATTGGGAAAGCAGACCCGCCTACGTCCAACTTCGGCGCGGCAAGAAGTAGAAATCACAATGAAATCAAAAGCGGCCCGGTGAAGTGGGAGCCAGACTTCACGGGCCAAAGAGGAAAGCTGAAACCGGAGTGCCGGGGGCGGAGGCCAGCAAGGCGGAGGGATGGCTGGGAGCATTTGCCCGTCCTGCAAGCTCCTGTCCTTCCGGTGGGGCAGCACCGCCTCATGGTTTGTGAAGTTCTGTGCGCGGGCTGCACTTTTGCGGGCATGGCTTGGCTTGCGTTTTGTTATCTGTGAGGTTTCCCTTACCGGCACCCGCGCGCTTTTTAGTGAAGAACGAGCCTGTAAAACCGCATTGGGAATTGACTGGCTTGTGGATCTGAAAATTGAGTCCACGCATTGGAAGTGGCTACTCCTGTTTGCCCAATAGTTGTCCAAGCTTGCAAGTCTTCCGAGGCTTGAATTTCATACCAATGACCCCATGCCACGGGGAATTTCATGCTGACTAAATTGGAGTTGGTCCCGCCAACCATGCTAAGGAAGCCAGGAGTAATATATGTAACCTCGCTGGAAAAATCACTCTCGACTCCGTCCGAATTATATGCAGTGACAGCAAAGTAGTAGGTTTGTCCTTCCTGCAAGCCGGAAACCACAGTCATCGTATTTGTTCCTGTACCGATCTGATTAGTATACGTCCTGCATGCTGTACCATAATAAAGAAAATAACCTGTGACTGTTGGATCCTGCGGAGCATCCCATCCCAGTTGTACAGTTTGGGTTCCGTGTGTATTGGCAAGACCAAGGCTTAGAATAAGTAGCGTTATTCCCCACATCCCACCTTGTCCCTTGGAAGTACAACTTTTACGATTTTTATTACAACATGCCATCCACTTTCATAGGGAAAGCATGAACGTTGCCAACAGCTTTCTGCCCTTTGAGGTTCCCCTGAAACGGTGGACAGTTGGCGCAGAACCCCAATTATGCGTATTTATTGGGGAAATGATGGCGACCCTACCGGGAATCGAACCCGTCTCTCAGATTTAGGGTGGCGAATCATGGCCCATGCGTCTGGCTTCTTCAAACCGCCCGGTTTGATTTTGGAAAACAGTTGGCTTTCGGGAGGTCTCCCGAAATCGGTTAAAGGGAAGACCCGTAGTCGCAGGACTGCGGGTGTGAAGGTTCGCTAAGGCTGATGAAGGTTTTGGTGGTGTCATCAAAAGCGTAATAAACACTTTTGCGACGAAGGAAGAGGCGATAACGCGTTTTCATTTTCATACGTCATCGATCCTATCTAGAATCTGATTCCAACGGTTATCCGATTCTCGCCGGATAATTCCGGCAGAGTGAAAGAATTCTCGGGAATGGCAAAAATTGTTAGCCAAACCGTTAGCCATTGGGTTGACCATCCTCCTAATTCTTTACCGCACACGCAGTAAGAGCTGGAGGCGAGGGTCGGAATCGGCCTAGTTTTCCCGCGATTGCGAAGCCAATATGCCTGATTTTATTAGGAAATCAAGCTTAATCGTTTCAACCGATTTATACTCTTTTTGACTCGTTTGGTGTCCGTTTTGGTGTCCGCTCTTGTTTTGCTTTCGTCACAAGCGCGATCCTTTGCTCGGCAATGTCCCTTACCTCAATGAACGATACCCGCGAAAGCCCGGTCGTCGCTCCCTTCACCTGTTTTTCGGCGATCCGTTTGACTTGGCGCAGCACGTTCAAGTTGCGAGATTGAAGAGCGCCGTGCAGTGACACAAGGAGTCTGGCAGGGTCTTGTTCGATTTCGCCGATAGCCTTCAACGCCGGTTGGCAGAGTTCCGGGCTGTTGCCGAGCGACCAAACAAATTTACGAAATCGGTTTGTTTCCTCTTCGGGTTCAGTGATCGTTTCTTTGAAAACTGGCTGGCTAATTTTGAGAGGCGCTTTCAGAAACAATGCGAGAATTACTTTCTTCACGTAGGGAAAGGATTCCCGATTATAGAGTCTCCGCAATTGCCGGAAGTGCTGCTCCTCAAGCGGAAGCAACATCAATGTCAATAGAGCCTCGGCTCGTGCCGCCCAGTGCAGTTCGCTGCGTCCGATTTTGAGAAGCTTTGACCGATGTTTAATCGTCAGGGCTTCACTCCGCCGAAACAACGGGATGAGCGAGAGATATTGCGTGTCAAACAACTCTCCATTTCCAAACACCGCGTTTCTCACTGCCTGCTGCACGTCTGGGCGATCCATCCACAAGGCTAAGTATTTCGTAATTTTCTCTGTCAACGCGGGCTGATACCAAATGCATTTCAAACAGAATTCGACAGCGATGGGCGACCGCACTGCCTTGAGCACAGTTAGCACGCGTTTGAACAAGCGGATGTCCGTTTTCTGCAAAGTGCTGGTGGTGCTGAAATGCTTGTCAAAAATTGGTTTTACCGCACTGACCGCCACTTGCTTCTGTGCTTCTGTGATTTTCTCGTCCACTTCAGGTAACGCATCGAGAATCTCATTCACCTTTTCGACGCGTTCATCCCGGAGTTGCGCTGCGATCTTCTCCCCCTCGAAAATCTCCGTCTTGCTCGTCTGCATATTCAAATGCATCTGTCTCAATAGTTGATTGATCAGGAACACGACCTTTCGCGCGGTTTTGTAGTCTTTGGCAAAAACTTTGAGGTCGTCAACATAACGGACAAATTCGATAAAGCCCCTCCGTTGAAGTTTTAGGAGTTCCATATCCATTTGAACAAGGAACAATGTCCCCAGCCAACTGGATACTTCGTTGCCCTGTGGAATACCGCGCTGCGGTCTGATGCCCCAGAAAGAGGGGGTCGCCCATGTGGAAATCATTTCCATCATCACATTGATCAATCGCAGTTGATGATGGGCATTCTGTCGCAGCACATCGGCTAGTAACGGATGATTGATATTTTCAAAATATGCCGTGATGTCTGACTCAACTAAAAACTTGAACCCCTTTTCCGCATACAACTTTTGAGCTTCAACCATGAATTCCGGCCAAACCTCATACCAGTCTCCAAAAATGCGCAGCCGTTTTCGCAGGTGCTTGGCAAGTAATATCCGATGCTCATTCTGGAAAAGCTGTCGCGGGTGCGGGCGATCACCTTTCTTGCGGACACGGAAATGGAAAACGCTATCAGGAAGAACTCTATCAAGGACTGGAGCCAGCAAATACGCAATGCCGAAAAAAACAATGTGGTCTTCAATATCCAAGGAACTACCCGGTCGAACCGAAAGCCCAGACTTGGGCACGTCAATTTCCCGCAACGGACGGGGGTGATATGTGCCATGCGCCAGATTGCGAGCAAGTCTCGTTAGATTCTCATTGAGGTTGTAGATATAATCTTGGTGCTGGAAAATGTCCGGCACGAAGTCGTCCTTCTGGTCATCCAAAACGTAGTTGGCCGCGACTTTCAAAGTTTCGAGTCGGCAGAGTTTGGGATAAAGGTCTTTGGGCATTACGGATTGAATTGAGGATCGTTGCGACGGAGATAGTTGTCGAGTAAAGTCTTTGCGCTAGGGGGAAGCGGTTCCGACGGTCAATCGGCATTTGCGAGTGACGGTCGGTTTTTTTACTTGAAACAACCGTCCGGTGGACTCCGCCGAAAGACTGCCGGTGTTCCGCCGAAAGATCGCCGGTGGACTCCGAAAAAACCGTCCGGTGAACGCCGAAAGATTGCCGATGCTCCGCCGAAAAATCCCCGGTGAACGCCGAAAAATTGTCGCTGTTCGCCGAAAGACCGCCGATGCTCCGCCGTGAAACCGCCAGTGTTCCGCCGTGAAACCGCCGGTGCTCCGCCGTGAAACCGCCAGTGCTCCGCCGTGAAACCGCCAGTGCTCCGCCGTGAAACCGCCGGTGCGCCACTGAAAGATCGCCGCGACACGCCGAAAATTCCGCCGAAAACCAAGCCGGACATGGCCATTTTCGGAGCGGAGATGCCGACGCCGCCGAGAAACGCCGGAACGCCACCGAAAGATCGCCGGTGTGTCGCCGAAAAATCCCCGGTGCTCCGCCGAGAAATCGCTGCCGCTCCACCGAAAGATCGCCGGTGTTCCGCCGGAAGACGGCGGCTTATGACACACTTTCACCGGACGGAATAATTATTTGGACGGACTGACTCAAAATCGCCAACGGAAAGCAGAAAATTAGGAATTTCAGCTTATTTCCGGGCGGACACCAGTAGCGGACGCAGATTTCCGGCGGAATTATGATTGCGCAATGCGAGACGAAGGGACTAGATTTTTTAGAATCTATGGGTTTTTCGCATCCAGAATATAAAACGGAAGAAGTTGACCGTGCCGGAGAACTCTTAATCAACCCAGACAGAATTTCTTCCTACGATGAATTGGAACAGGCTTATGCCACAATTAATAATTGGCGCAGTTCTCATGTTTTCCCGCTTAGAACAATTCGTTATGGTATTTATCATAAAGCGAAACGAATAGACCCTAAAAGCATCACAGTTCAGCGGCTCAAAAGAATTTTTTCGATAGATTTGAAATTGCGAAGGTTTCGTAATTTGAAATTATCAGAAATGCAAGATATTGGCGGTTGCCGATCTTTAGTTAATACCGTTTCTGAGGTTAGAAAATTAGTGCAAGCATATAAAGACAGCGAGATTAGACATAAGCTTGATGACGAGGACGATTACATCACCGATCCTAAAAAATCTGGATACAGAAGCCATCATTTAATTTACCGTTACCAAAGCGACCGAAATACGATTTACAATGGTCTTAAAATTGAAATTCAAATTAGAACCAAATTACAACATGCTTGGGCGACAGCAGTTGAAACGGTCGGAAGATTTATTGGGCAGGCGTTAAAATCAAGCCAAGCAAAGGATGAAGGACAAGACTGGTTGCGATTTTTCACGTTAATGGGAACTGCCGTTGCAATGAGGGAAAATTGTCCCCCTTGTCCTAAGACCCCAACCACCAATACAGAGCTTAAAAAAGAGCTTCATGGTTATGCCAGAAAACTTGATGTTGAAAGCCGATTAAACGCATACAGGGCTACAATAACTACAACAAAAACGGCGCGTTCTAAAAATGCTCGTTACTTTTTGCTGCTATTGGATACCAATACCAAACAGATGGAAATTACAGGATACCGACAAGCTGAGCTTAAAAAAGCCTCGGAAGAATATACCAAAATTGAAACTGGTCATCCGCAAAAAGCGGGCAAGGATGTTGTTTTGGTTTCCGGCGATTCTCTAAGGGAAATAGAACAGGCATACCCTAATTATTATCTCGATACAGACTTGTTCTTAAATGTCTTGAAAAAGGCCGTTGAATAAAAATCAAGCGCAGACTCTCCGAGCCTGCTGAAAGTAGCGCATTTCTAATCCATTCGGTTTTTGCCGTCCCTGTTTGTTCCACCGTCCGCCGTTCCAAATGTGCCCTAAATCCGGTCATTTCCGGGTGGACGCGGACGCGGATTTTCGCCGGAATTTGGTGGAATGCGGCGGTTTCCGCTAGTTTTCGATAACTTACACCGCTGCGAACGTGGTTCCCATATTTGGTCTAATCCACCCGCTTTGACTCTGGGGCAATTCTTTCTTTGTTCGCCTTCTACCTTTTAATTACAAAAGTTGACGGCCACCCAAAACCAGCAAGTCGGAAAATTGCGTCGCCTGAAGGTTGTTGTATTCGGTTTGCAGCACCTTCAAATAAGCCCACGATTTGCCAGTGAGCCGCGTCGTGTTTTCGCACCACAACTGCGCGGCGCGGTCTTTGTTCGCCACGTTCACGTCCTCCAAGCCTTTTGTCTCGGCAATGTAATGCGTGCCGTCATTTGTCAGCACCACGAAATCCGGCTCGTAGTGGCGGAAGTTGCCCGCGTTGTCCGTATATTCAATGGCGAAACCGAATTGTTCCGGCAATTTCGCAAACCGCACCACGTCGTCCGCCTTTTCCAAAAATTGCGCGAACTCTTTTTCAAATTCATTGTCGCACGGCACAAGATTGAAAACGCACTTGCTCGCCCTCATTGTCGGACGCGACCACGGGAACGGCGGCGTTTCGGATAACCCCCGCCCGGCGTGTAACAGTTGCGGTTGAAGTTCCGACAGCACCAACTTGCGGAGCGCCTCGACAAAAGTTTTTATCGTGACGTATTGCGCGACGTTACTGCTGATCGCTTTCAACATCGCCGGTTCATTCAAGTCAACCTGCTGTCCAAATGCCTTTTTTTCCAAAAACTCACGCACTTTCGGCGCGAGCGCAGAAAATTGCGACGGCAGTTTCACGTCTTGCGCGATGCGACGGGCGTAATAGCCAATCACTTCTTCCGCTGTTTGCGGTTCGGGGATTTTGTATTGCCGCTCAATCAGCTTTTGCAGCGTGATAATATCGTAACCCTCGTAACGAAACGTCTTCGCAACCGCGTCGCCTTCTTTGCGCGGCAAGACTGGACACGCGAATTTACTCACGTCCATTTCCGCAATTTCCTCCGCAAGCGATTTCTTGCGCGTCAAGACGGGGCTTAAAACCGGAATTGGAATGTCTTTGTCCTTTTTCTTTTCGTCCGGCGCGATGGTGACAATCACCACCTTTTCCTTGCCGACTTCAAAGGTTTCCAACTGCAATTCTTCTTCACGTTCCAACTGCTCCACAAACTCAATGAACGTGTTATTGCCAATCACGTCCACATGCTCGATGTAACCGGAGCCAGTGCCGCGAAACATCAAACGCAAGCCGCGCCCGACGGTTTGCTCCGGCAGGATGTTCGCCTTTGAAGTGTAAGGCCGCAGCCCGACGATGACCGTGACACCTTGCACGTCCCAGCCTTCGCGCAACATCAGCACGCTGACAATGCAATTGACCGGACTGGTTTCGTGATCCACTTCACGCGATACCTTGCGCGCCTTGTCCAAGTCTTTCTTTGAAACGTCGCCGGAATTGTCCGTGTGAATCACCAGTAATTTGTCGCTGCCGAATTCCGACGGATATTTCTTTTGCAACCAGTCGCCCACGTCATCGGCTTCCTCTGTGCCGTTCATCATCACAAACAACACCGGCTTTTTTCCGAACGTCTTCAACAGGTCACGGTATTCCTTCCATCGCTCGACACCCGCCGCCAGATATGCCTGATAGCGCGTGCTGGCAATGTCCGACCGTTGCTCCGCAATCCCCTTTGCAATGCCCTTCAATGGCCGTTTCACCACGTTGTCCAAAATCGCCTGCTTCAGCGGATAATCGAAAACCGTCCACGAAAACAACTGCCCCTTGCTATGTCGCGGCGTGGCGGTGAAATCAAACTGCGCGGTCAAGCCTTTGGGAACATCCTTATTCAATTGGCGGATGATTTTGTTCCATTCGCTTTCCTCGTCGTGCGTGTGATGCGCCTCGTCGTTAAGCACGGCCACCCTGCCGCCCCGCGCAACGATTCGCTTGTCAGTAT
>Ga0116115_1000183_pt1 | contig 45508 bp, 39 predicted proteins | sample June2015DPH_10_1_2_FD_89789 | JGI IMG/M metagenome (GOLD analysis project Ga0116115, IMG submission 89789) | Peatland microbial communities from SPRUCE experiment site at the Marcell Experimental Forest, Minnesota, USA - June2015DPH_10_100 | ecosystem: Environmental > Terrestrial > Soil >... | reverse complement strand
CCAGCGACAGATACAACGCGCCAAGGGTAAACAGCAAAGAGGCCAAACGTCCCAGCCGGTCGCCGGAGGGAACCATCCAATACATCGTGCAGACCACCCAGCAGAACAGCCCGTAGGTGTCAATCAGCAGATCCGGCCACCCGCCCAAATAGGCGTAGATCGGCTGGAAAAGCCAGGCGGAAACGACCACGTACTTGGACAGCACAAATGTTATGAAGGCGGCCGGGTCGTAAACATCTTGAATCGTCAATCTCGACTTGGCCAACACGGTGTTGGGAATGGGCTGCCCGTAGTAAACCCAGGCGAAGATGAACCACGGAAGGAACAGCACCGCCGCCACCAAGGCGGCCTTCAACATCCCCTTGGCGACAGCGCGGCCGGCTTCGACGCGGAAGACGAGACCGGCCAGCGCCAAAGCGGCGATATAGACCGGAGCATCCGGCCGAGTGTAGAGCAGGCCGGTCCAGCTCACCGCCGCCCACGGCCACCACCGCCCCACCCCCCAGTAATCGGCCGCCAGACCCAACGACAAAAATGCCACCATGAACGCCGATTCCTGCCCATTCATGGTGAAGGCGACGGTCTTGCACTCCGTGACGTACAGCAGAATGAATAGCAACGGCGACCAGCGATCCACGCCGCGGTCGCGCAGAATCATTCGCAACAGAAGCCAGCCGCCCGCGACGAACGCACCCAAACAGACCGCACGGTACAAATTCAGGGCAGCTTGGTCGCTTCCCTCGCTGAGGGCATAAAAAACCGCCGGAAGCATGACGTTGATGACCGACGTGAACCCCTGCACCCGCCGCCCGGGGTTGTACACCAGCCCCCTGCCTTCCACCAAATTCTTGCTGTGGCGGAAAGTGATCAGAAAGTCTTCCCAAACGTGATGGGTCACCAGCACGTAGGCCAGAGGCACAGCCAGGGCAAGCGCCAGGTAGAGTCCGATCCACCACTTGGCGGTCTGGTCCGTGGAAGATGTCCGGGTTTGCGGCAGAGCGCCTGGGGTGTTGGAGGAAAACCAAAGGGCCACGGACGGATGCTAACCGTGCACAAAAACGCGATCAAGCCGCTCCGATCGCTCGCACGCCAACCGGCTGGTCAGGCGCGCTGGGCGGCGCGATCGGTTCACGCCGCGCCCGGCCGCACCCGCCTGGGGCGCGCCGCAAAAATGGCCTGATAGCCGAACAGCGACGGCATCACCACCGTGAAAATCGCCAAAACGAGGTTGATCGCTTTCATCAACGGGTTGCCCGCCGACAAGCCCAGCGCCAACTCGAGCGGCATCACCGTCATCCGCTCCAGCGTGATTTCGTAGCCGTTATCCCGGATGAATTTGCGCGCCGTGCGGCGGGTGTAAAAGCGCAGATGCGTCTTGTCCAGAATTCCCCGCTGCGCGTACTGAAACCGGCCAAACAGCAGCGAGAGGCGCACGGTGATGTTGGCCACGTTGGGCACCGAGATCAGCACCAGCCCGCTTTCCTTCAGCAGCTCGCGGCATTGGCGCAAGAGCCGATCGCCAAAACGCAGGTGCTCCAGCACGTCCTGAAGGAGAACGCGGTCAAACTTTTTTCCCCGAAGCTGCGGCAACGCCGCGTCGAGCCCGCCGTCCAGGTCGGACTGGAGGTACTGCACGAAGGCGCCCGCGCACTTGGGCCGGGCCAGGATGTCCACCCCCGTGACTCGGTTGCCGTACTCGGCGAGCTTGGCGGCGAAGAAACCCTCCCCGCATCCCACGTCCAGCACGTCCTGATCCCTGCCGGCGAGGCGCAGAAAATAATCGTGGCTGGAATAGCGGCTTTTTTTCAGCGGATAGTGCGGCGCGTACTCCGCGAACTCCGGATAGCAGTCGATCGCCCGCACCGTGCGCTTGTAGCGCAGCAGCGTCCTGAGCACGTTGCCGGCGTATTTCATCCCGTTGACGTAGCAAATCTCGCCGCCGTAGTAGGTCGGGATCGGCACCTCGTGGATGCGAAATCCCTGGTGATGCAGCTTGATGATGATCTGCGTGTCAAAATGAAAATCATCGGTCATCTTCGACAGATCGACGCGGCGCAGGGCGCCCAGGCTGTAGGCGCGGTAGCCGCTGTGAAACTCGCTCAGCTTCATGCCCAGGGCGCGGTTTTCGATGAAGCTGAGGATTTTATTGCCGACGAATTTGTACAGCGGCATGCCCCCTTTTCGCGCCCCGCCGTACTGCTTCATCATGCGCGAGCCGAAGACGGCATCGGCCTCGCCGGCGGCAATCGGCGCGTACATCTCCGCCAAAACCTCCGGGGCATATTGACCGTCGCCGTGAAGCAGCACGACGATGTCGAACCCCTTGTCGATGAAATATCGGTAGCCGAGTTTCTGGTTGCCGCCGTAACCCAGGTTCCTCTCGTTGCGCAAGACCGTCAGCTTGTCGATCCCGGACAGCGTCTTGTACCCCACGCCCAGGAGGTGGGTCTCATCCGCGCTGGCGTCGTCAAACACCGCCACCTCTTCAACGTTGTTCCAAACCTCCTGGGGAATGCGCTTCAAAACCGAGGCAAGCGTGGTGGCGGCGTTGTAGGCCACGATCAGGATGCCGATGCGCTTGCCTCGGTTTGAGGCGTTCTGCTGGCGCTGCTCCGCCGTCTGGGCCAGCGCCAAACCCGGCGCCGGCCGGAACAGGGCGGAGGTTGTGCTGGAGGCGCTACCGGTCATTCACTGGCCCAGCCGATCCCCCCTGTGCCGATCATTCTACCGGCGGTGGGGCCAACTTGGCCATCGGCCGCTCAAGGTCGGCCCGTTGCATCCTGGTCGGCACAGCGGCTAGCTTGTGCATCATGCGGATCGGTGTAAACGCCCTGCCCCTGCCCCTGACCACCGGCGGCGGACGCTACGTGTTTGCCGGATTGCTGCCGCAGTTGCTCCGATTGGATCGGGAGCACCGATACATCGTTTTCTCCCAGCCCCGCGGCATCGGGCTGGTGCGGCAAATCCTGGGCGATGCCTGCGGCGAGGGCCGCGTCCGCATCGTCAGCGCCATCGATGAAGAGCACGTCTATCCGTACCGCGATCAGTTCGATTTGTATTTCGCCCCCCTGAACAACTTGCGCCCGCGCCTCTACGACCGCCCCACCGTCGCCGTGCTTCATGACATCCAGGAGCAGTATAGCCCGCAGTACTTTTCGCCAACCGAGCTGATCGCGCGCCGCGAGGCGTATCCGGAAATCTGCCTCTCGGCCACGATCCTCGTCGCCGTCTCGAACTTCTGCAAAGACTGTTTCGTGGAAAAGTTCGGGATCGACCCGCGCAAAGTCGAGGTGATTCACAACGCGCCGCAAGCCGGGCTCGTCGGCGACGACGACGGCGTTTGGCGCCGGCCCCCGCCGCCGCGGCCGTTCTTCTTCTATCCCGCCAACTATTACCCGCACAAGAATCACGCCCTGCTCCTAGATGCCATGCAAAAACTGGCCGGACAGGGCGGCGATCCATCGGTGATTTTTGCCGGCGATCCGGTGCCGGGCGGATTCCCGCTGCCCCGGGAGATCGCCCGCCGGCATCTGGGTGATCGCTGCTTTTTCTTCAGCACCCTGGAACCGGACGAGATGCGATTTCTTTACCGCCACGCTCTGGCGGTAGTGCTGCCGACCATGTTCGAGGGATTCGGCATGCCGGCCGTGGAAGCGATGGCCTGCGGATGCCCGGTGGTCTGTTCGGACATCGGGCCGCTGCGCGAGGTCGCCGGCGATTGCGCGTTGTATTTCCCGCCGGGTGATCTGGAGCAGCTTTGCCGGCGGCTTGAGCAAATCTCGTGCGACCAGGCGCTGCGCCGGCGAATGATCGAAGCCGGCCTGGCGTCCGCGGCAAAATACACCTGGGAGGCGGCCGCGCGGCGAATGCTGGAGGTCTTTGCCCAGGCCCCGCGGCGATTCAAGTTCGGCTACGACCCGCGGCCGCTTTCCAAGCCCCGCCCGCGCATCGGGATTCTCCTGCGCCCCGTCCGCGGGGGCGGCGCGCTGGCGCCAGCGCTGGCCAGCATCGCCGCCTGCGGCTACGAGAATCTGGCGATCTGCCAATCCCCCGTCTCCGGCAGCGACCTGCAAGCCATGCTCGATTTCGCCCGCGCGGAAAAACTGGATCTGGTTGGGCAGGTTTGCGGGGGCCATCGTCTTTTGCCCAGTGCGCTGGACTCGCTGGCGTTTTCATTCGACTGCGGCGCCGATCGCGCCGTGCATCTTGGCGAAGCCGCGACCTGGCGCCGGGGCCGATACCGGGGCGTGGCGCGCCTGCGCGGCACCGGCGATCAACTATGGAAGCTGGAAGGCGGGCTCTATGCCGAGATGATGTTCCTTGCCCCGGCGGCCCTGGCTCGCTGGCCGGCCGCCCAGGAGATGCTGCGTCATCCGCCGGCCGATTGGCGATGGCCATTGCTCTGTGCCGCCCGCGCGGATGGTCAACTGATGCTGTTGCGCCGCACCCTGGCCGATGGTCGACGCGCAAGCCCTCTGGCTCACCTGCGCGCCTACCGCGCCGGGATGTTCGATTTTTATCGCATGGACAACGGCCAGCCGATCCGTACGCCTGCCCTGCGGCGGTTTGAGGAGCCCGTCCGCTGGCTCAGCCAGTTTTTGCCGCTGCGCCTGCAATATGCCGGAACCCGACTGTGGTATCGGCTGGCGCGATGATCGGCTCGGCGGCATCGCCGGCTGAATCTTGGAGTTGCTTTGAGCTTGCTGTACGATGGTTCGGATGAACGGTGACGTGGCCAGTGAAGTTCCCACGCCGGCCGGTTCGCTGAATCCGGCACACGTAGTTCGCAGTCTCTGGGGCGGCCGAGAGCTGATCCTGCAGTTGACCCGCCGCGAAATCTCCGCGCGCTATCGCGGAACCTATCTGGGGATCATCTGGTCGTTTATCACTCCGTTGCTGATGCTGGTGATTTACACGTTCGTCTTTTCCATCATCTTCCGGGCCAGATGGGAGGGGCAGCCGGAGGGTCCCAAAGGCCGCACGTATTTCGCGATCTGTCTTTTCGCCGGGCTGATACCGTTCAGCTTTTTCGCAGAGATGGCCACGCGCGCACCCGGGCTGATCCTGGGCGTGCCCAGTTACGTGAGGAAGGTGGTTTTCCCGCTGGAAGTGTTGCCCATCATCACGCTGGGATCGGCGCTGTTTCATTCTCTGGTCAGCGTCGTCATTTTACTGATCGGTCTGGTGACCCTGCAGGGATGGCTGCTGTCGCCGCAGTTGCTGTTGCTGCCGGTGGCGTACGTGCCGCTGATTTTGTTTTGCCTGGGTCTGGCGTGGCTGCTGGCGGCTTTGGGCCCGTTCATGCGTGACCTGTCGCACGGTGTGGTGCCCCTGGTGCAAATGCTCAGTTTCCTGACGCCGATTTTTTACCCCATCAGCGCCGTCCCACAGCCGATCCGCCCGATCCTGACGGCCAATCCGCTGACCCTCGTGGTGGCCGGATTCCGCCAGGCCCTGCTGAATCAGGAGCACGTCATCGGGACGGGCCCTTGGCTGGCATGGACCGGGGCGTCGGCTCTGCTGGCCGTGATCGGATACGCCTTTTTCGTACGGGTCAAGCGAGGATTCGCGGATGTGCTGTAAGCGTCCGTTGATCGGCCAGGAGGTTCGTGCATGACCGTGGCGCCGGCCAGGATCGCCGCAGATTCCGCCGCCATCCAGCCGGCCGCCAGCGGCGCCGCGGCCGCGGACGACGTGGTCCTTTCCCTCCAGGGCATCGGCAAGGCGTATTACTTGTACGATCGCCCGAGGGATCGGCTCAAGCAGCTCGTGCTGGGCCGCTGGGGCCGAAACTACGGCCAGGAGTTCTGGGCGCTGCGGGAGGTGTCGCTGGAGCTGCGCCGCGGCCAGACCCTGGGCGTGATCGGGCGCAACGGCTCGGGCAAGAGCACGCTTTTGCAGATCATCAGCGGCGTGTTGCAGCCGACGCGGGGAACGGTGCGCGTCAAGGGCCGCGTCGCCGCCATGCTGGAGCTGGGCAGCGGGTTCAACCCGGAATATTCCGGCCGCGAAAACGTCCTGCTCAACGGCGCGATCCTGGGCATTGGGCGAGCCGACATTGAAAAGCGATACGAGCAGATCGTCGCCTTTGCCGACATCGGCGATTTCATCCGCCGGCCCGTCAAGACGTATTCCACCGGTATGTACATGCGGCTGGCCTTTGCCGTGGCGACCAGCGTCAATCCCGACCTGCTGCTGATCGACGAGGTCTTGGCGGTCGGGGACGTCTTTTTCCGCCAGAAATGCTATCGCCGCCTGGACGCGTTGCGCGAGTCGGGGACGGCGATCGTGCTGGTGTCGCACGCGATGACCGAGGTCGAGCAGTTTTGCCGCCGGGGACTGCTGCTTCACTACGGCGACGTCCTGATGGAAGGCAGCGCCGTCGAGGTAGTGAAGCGCTATTACCTGATCGAACAGGAGGACCGCGCCGCGGCCGTCGTGCCGCCGTCCGGCGACGCCCCGCTGGCCGCCGCATCGCCCCATCCGGACGATCAGCAAGCGGCCCGCCAGCACCTCTGGCCCGATGCGAGCAAGGCGCTGGACATTTCGCACGCCACGGTCATTGACAACGGCTGGGCCAAATGCACGGGCCTATGGCTGTGCAACGCGGCGGGCGAGCCGGCGCAGGTGTTCCAACAGTCCGAGACGGCCGTCTTTTACACGGAATTCGAGCTGCTGCGCGACATCGAGGTTCCCATCGGCGGCGTGGTGATCACCAACGACAAGGGGGCGACGGTCCACGGCAAAAGCACGCTCGAGTACGGCAGCTACGTGCCGCGGCTGATCAAAGCCGGCACGCGCGTGCGCTTCCGCCAGGAGATCATGCTGGACGTCGCCATAGGCGAGTACACCTTCGAGGTGGGATTGGCCACGATGAGCGCTCAGGATTACGACCGCCGCGCCCAGATGCCTCACATCGAATTGCATGGAACCAACATCCGCCTGTGCCATTTGCCGGACGTCAATCGACTCGCGGTGATTTTTCGGCGCAACCCCTGGCCGGTGCAACTGCTGCATCACGGGATCGCCAATCTTCCGGGCCACTGCGAAGTGTCGCTGTTTACGCCGCAGCACGCGGCTCCACCTGCCAAAGCGCCGCGCGAGCCTGACGCCGCCACCGATGCGCCCCCCATCTTTCACGTCACGCATTGGAAGGCCGGCTCGCAGTGGATTTACAAAATCCTGGCCGCCTGCGCCCCGGAGCGCATCGTTCCGCCCCAACTGGGAAACCTCCACGTTTTTGCTGGGACCCACGCGGGCAAAATTTATCCGACGGTCTACATGGCGCGCGACGAGTTTCTGCGAATTCTGCCCAAGAACGGCCGGTATTTCGTCGTCATCCGCGACCTGCGCGACACGCTGGTCTCGGCCTACTTCAGCTTCAAGCACACCCACAAGCTGTTGAGGGACGATATGGCGCAATGGCGCCAGGTGCTGAATTCAGTGGATCAAGAAGAAGGGATGCTGCGCCTGATGGACCAGTGGCTGCCGTTGGCGGCGCGCATCCAGGAGTCGTGGGTGGAATCGGGGGAGCAAGTGATTCGCTATGCGGATCTCCTGGAGCACGACGAGGATATTCTACAGCGGGTGCTGATCGAGCAGTGCGGGTTGGACGTGCCGCGGGAAAAGCTCCGCGCGGCGGTGGTGGCCAATCGCTTCGAGAATCTGACTGGCCGCCCGCGCGGGCAGGAGGACCTCACCTCCCACGAGCGGCGCGGCGTCGCCGGCGATTGGCGAAATCATTTCACCGACCGCCTCAAGCGCCTGTTCAAGGTGCGGTACGGCGGCCTGCTGATCGTATCGGGAGTCGAAAAGGATCTGAACTGGTAACCCATGGAGCTGATCGCCGGCATCCCGACATCGGCCCAGGAAATCATGGCCGGCTTCGACCGCCTCGCCACGATCTATCCGCAGCTTTCACTTGCCACGTCGATCGATCCCTCATCCGCGTGATCGTCGTTTGTCGCGGCGGTTCACGCACGTTATTATCACCGCGTGAGGATGGCCTGGAATGCGAGATTTCGCCACACCGCGCGACATTACCCGTATGGAGGACTGTTATTTCTATCACACGATGGACCTGCCCGGCATCGGAAGAATAGAAGGCGATTGGAACCTCCTTCCCAACATCACAGAATATCTCGGCCACGTCAGCTTTGATGGAAAGCGCGTATTGGACGTCGGCTGCGGTGCCGGCGCACTCACCTTTTATATGGAGCAGCACGGCGCATCGGTCGTCTCATACGATCTGGACAAGACTGGCGACTGGGACATGGTTCCGTACGTCAAATGGGAACAGCGCCTCAACGTCGAGGCCGACCGAAAAACCATCATCGACCGTCTGAACAACGCTTATTGGCTCTCCCACAAAGCTTTCAATTCAAAAGCGAAAGTTGTTTACGGCAGCGTGTACGACATGCCTGATCTGATCGGTGCCGTTGATATCGCGGTTTATGGCTCAGTTTTATTGCATCTCAGAGACCCCTTTCTTGCGCTCCAGAACGGCCTTCGATTCGTCCGGGATACGGTCATTGTCGCCGACTTGGCAGGTGACTCCGAAACCAGCAGGCCCTATCTCGGCTTTCTCCCCGACGCCAAAACCTTGGAGCCCAAGGATACCTGGTGGAATCTGAGGCCCCAATGGGTAGTTCGAGCCATTGGCGTGCTCGGGTTTGAGGACACAGAAATCATTATCCACACACAACAATACAAGGGCCAAACGGTCTATCTTTATACAGTCGTCGGAAAACGAACCCATGGACAAGTGATTCCGGCCAACCCGAGGTGAAGTTTCGCCAAAATCACTCGCCGACGCGCCTGTTGCACGACGGATTCCGCGGGCTACGCGGGCCGGTGCAAGGCCCAAGCGCCGGCGGCGCGGTCGGACCGGAACGAAGAGGCCAAGAGCGAAAATGAGCCAAATACGGCATTGCTGGTGCGGAAACGACAAGCTCCTGGATTTCTCGCCCGACTACAAGTTGTGCGACGAGTGCCACACACTTGTCTCCACGCAACCGGCGGGGCAAAGCGATCCGTCCGTCGGCGACGATGAACAGGATTTCTACGGCCGGCAATACTGGTACAAACACCAGGAACAGGACCTGGGCTTCGCCAACATCGAAACTCGTGCGCGGGTGGACTTGACCGAGCGCTGCCAGCATTGGCTGCGGGCATTTTTGCGATACAAGCTGCCGCCGGGAAAGGTGCTGGAAGTGGGCTGCGCCCACGGGGCCTTTGTGGCGATGCTTCGCGCGGTCGGCTTCGACGCCACCGGTCTGGAACTGAGTCCCGCCATCGTTGACTTTGCCAAGCGGACATTCGGCGTGCCGATGCTTCTGGGCCCGATCGAGCAGCAGCAGATCGAACCGGGTACGCTGGACCTGATCGTCATGATGGACGTGCTGGAGCATCTGCCCGATCCGCTGGGCACGCTGCGACGTTGTGCTGAATTGCTCAGAGCCAATGGCCTGCTGGTGGTCCAAACGCCCAGCCTCCCCGCGGGATGCTCCTATGACCAACTGACCGCCGACGAGCACCCCTTCCGCGCCATGCTGCTCCCGGGGGAGCACCTTTACCTGTTCAGCGAGCAATCGGCGGCCGAGCTTTTCCGGCGCGCGGGCCTGGTTCACATGGCCAAGGAACCGGCGATGTTCGCGATGTACGACATGTTCCTTTTCGCCGGCCGTTCGGCGCTGACCGTTCGGACAGATGACCAAGTGGCGCAGGCGCTGCTCGGTTCGCCTCAGGGACGACTGGCGCTTGGCTGGCTGGATACGCATCGGCAGGTTCAAAAGATGCAAGGCGACCTGGCTGAAATCGAGGTCGATCGGGCTAAGCGTTTGCAGGACAATCTGGCCCTGGTGACCCAGCTTCGGGAACAGCAAGCCAAAATCAGCCAGACTGAATCGGATCGCGCCAAGCGTTTGGAAGACAATCTGGCGCTTACAGCCCAGGTGCGCCAGCAGCAAGCCCGCATCAGCGAAATTGAGATCGATCGGGCCAAGCGTCTGGAAGACAACAAGGCGCTGACGGCGCAGGTCCGCCACCTGCAAGCCCGGATCACCGAGATTGACCTGGATCGCGCCAAGCGTCTGGAAGACAATAAGGCGCTGATGGCGCAGGTCCACCACCTGCAAGCCCGGATCGCCGAGATTGACCTGGATCGCGCCAAGCGCCTGGAAGACAATAAGGCGCTGATGGCGCAGGTCCACCACCTGCAAGCCCGGATCGCCGAGATTGACCTGGATCGCGCCAAGCGCCTGGAAGACAATAAGGCGCTGATGGCACAGGTCCACCACCTGCAAGCCCGGATCGCCGAGATTGACCTGGATCGCGCCAAGCGTCTGGAAGGCAACGAGACGCTCACGGCCCAGGTCCTCCAGTTGCAGGCCACCAACAAGGAGATTGACGCCGACCGCGCCAAGCGGCTGGAGATAATCGAGACGCTCGCCGCCAAGGTCAAAAAGCAGCAGGCGACGATTGGCGAGATTGAAGCGGATCGTGCCCAGCGGCTGGAGCAGATTCACGCATTGACGGCACGGATTCACCAGCTCGAGCCCTTGCCGCCGATGTCCGCGGCGTGCGGGGACAATCCGACCCAGGAAGCGCCCAAATGATGGCCAACGACTCGCAGCCCAGGATCAGCGTGGTGACGCCCTCGTTCAATCAGGGGCGATATCTTGACGCGTGCATGCGCTCGGTGCTGGATCAGGATTATCCCAATTTCGAATATATGGTGGTGGACGGCGGTTCGACGGACGAGTCGCTCGACGTGATCCGCGCCCACGAAAAACGGCTGGCGTGGTGGGTCAGCGAAAAGGACAAGGGACAAAGCGACGCGATCAACAAGGGATTCCGGCGGGCCACCGGGCCGATCGTGGCGTGGCTGAATTCGGACGACCTGCTCCTGCCGGGCGCCCTGGCTTCCGCGGCTGGGGCGTACCGCCAGGCGCCACAGGCGTCGTTCTGGTACGGACGCTGCGTTTGGGTGGATGAATCGGGCCAGCGTAAGCGGCATTATGTTTCGGCGCCGCGGCTGCTGTTCAACCGCGAGGCGCTGACCTATGGGCTGAATTACATTCCGCAGCCGGCCACCTTCATCAACCGCAAGCACTTGGAGACCGCCGGCTACCTCGACACCTCCCTGCAATACGCGATGGACAGCGAGTTGTGGATGCGGCTGTCGGCGATCGCGCCGCCGGTGGCCATCGAGCAGACCCTGGCGGCGGCGCGCGAGCATCCCCAGACCAAGACCCTGGCCGGCTCCTTCGACCGCATCGAAGCGATCCGGAAAATCGCGGAAAAATACACCGACTTCCCTATGACGCCCGGCTCGATGTGTTATCTTCTGGATGAGTTTTATCGGCTCGTCAAGCAACACCCCGAGGTGTTCCCGGAATCGTACCGCGACAACGTGTGCCAATTCTGGGCCAGCACGTCGGCGCTGTTGGCGCGATGGGGAGCGGATGCGGAAGGGAATCCGGTGAAATCCGGGGCGACGACGCCTGCCGCGAACATGAAGCCGTCGACGATGATGGACGTCCCGTGTAGGGGCAAGAGCGATGAAAATCGGCATTGATCTGAGGGCCGTGACGTTCGGCGCCAGCGGGGGCATCGCCCAATACTTGCAGGGAATGCTGCGCGCGGCCTTTGCGCAGAATCCACAGGATCAGTTCGTCGTCTTCTGCACGATCTTCAGCCGATCGGTGATCGGCCAGGCTCCGGCAAACGTGACGATTGAGACCATCCCGGGGTTCCGTTTTTACCAGCGCATCGACGAGGCCGCGGCCACGGGGGCCATCGACGTGCTGTTCCGCTCGTATCCCATGGAAGCGCCCTTAAACGCGCCGTGGGAGAAGCAGATCGTGCTGATTCCCGACTTGCAGCACGACGTGTATCCCGAGTTCTACACCCCGGAGGTGCTGCGCTTGCGCCGGTTGGCGTTCAACCGGGCGCTGATGCGCGCCGCGGCGCTGGTGGCGTTCACCCAGTACGTGCGCGGCACGATCCTCGAGCACCCGTGGGCTCTTTGCCGCGACGTTTTTCTTTCCGCTCCTGCCTTGACGCTGGGGCACGAACTGCCCGGCGCCCTGCGCCCGGAGGAAGAGGCGCTGATCCCCAAAGAGGACTTTTTCCTGTACCCGGCCAACCTCTGGCCGCATAAAAATCACCGGCGGGTTCTGCAGGCGCTGGATCGATTTCTCCAGCGCAGCGGGCGCACGATGCGGATGATTTTCACCGGCCATCCGCAAGGGTGGGACCCGTTGCGGGACGAGTTTGCGGGCTTGCCGGTGACCCACCTGGGCTACGTGCGCGAGCCGGTGATGCAGGCGCTGATGGCCCGGGCCAAGGCGCTGACGTTTTTCTCGCTGCACGAGGGATTCGGCATTCCCCTGCTGGAGGCTTTTGCCGCCGGCACGCCCGTGATCTGCGCCAACACTACCAGCCTGCCGGAAGTCGGCGGCGACGCGGCCCTCAGTTGCGACCCCACTGACGTGGAGGCCATCGCCCAGTTGATGCAACGCATCCTGTGCGACTGCACAACGCGACAGGAACTGATCCAGCGCGGCAAAACGCGGCTACCACACTACACCTGGGAGGCGGCCGCCGCCGGCTTCATGGAAGCCTGCCGGCACACCGCCGGCGCGGGCCGGCGCAGCTCCATCCGCGTCACGCAGCCGCCGCTGGTCAGCATCGTCACCCCCTCCTTCAACCAGGGCCGATTCCTCAAGGCAACCATCGACAGCGTCCTAGCTCAGGCCTATCCGCACATCCAGTACATCGTGATCGACGGCGGCTCCTCCGACGATTCGGTGAACATCCTCAAGTCTTACGGCGACCGTTTCTTCTGGAAGTCCCAAAAGGACAAGGGCCAAAGCGACGCCATCAACAAAGGCATGGCCCTGGCCAAGGGCGACATCCTGGCTTTCTTGAATTCCGACGACCTGTACCTGCCCGGCGCCGTGGAGCGGGCGGTGGCGCATTTCCGCGATCACTTCGACTGTGACCTGGTCTACGGACGCGCCAACTACATCGACGCCGACGGCAACGACATCGGCATGTACCGCACCGATGAGTACAACTTCCGCAGGCTCGTCCGCGACTGCTGCATCTGCCAGCCGGCGGCGTTCTGGCGCGCGCGGGTCGTTCGATTGGTTGGAGGGCTCGACCCGGCGCTGCACTGCGCCCTGGACTTTGATTACTGGCTGAGGATCGACCGCGCCGGCGGACGCATCCAGCACATCCACGACGTGCTGGCCTGCTCGCGCCTGCATGCGGATGCCAAAACTCTGGCCATCCGTCGCCGCTTTTACCGGGAAATCTTCGCCGTCAGCCTCAAAAACGCCGGATTCGTCGACTACAACTATTTTCTGGGCTTGTGGCATCACCTGGTCACCGAAAGCCCGCAGGGTTGGCCCCGCTTCTTTAAGTGGATTCCCCATGCGTACGTCCCCATGGCCTGGGTGCATCACAAAGTCTTTGAATACAAGCTCCGTGGATCCAGGCAATGGACCACGCAGATGCTCGGCGGCGCCATCGGCCAGGCGGCGAAGCTCCCCCTGGCCGGCGGCACCCTCGCCCGCGGCCTGCGCGCCCTTAAGTCCACGCTGACCCGGCCGAAAGTCAGCGGCTTCTTTTCAGACAACTGGATGCATCCCCACTCGCGAATCATCGTGCATCCAAAGGCCTCGGGCCAAAGGCTGCGGCACATCGGCCGGGCGCCGATGGACATGCGCGTCACCGTCCAGATCAATCAAGACGTGCTGCGGGAATACCGTCTGCGCGGCGGCACCGTCCAGGCCATCGGCGAGGACATCACCCTCGATCACGATGAGCCGGTGGAATTGAAATTCCATTTCTCCGGCCACACCGTCGATTCGGCCAAGCGAAAATTGGCGTTCCTGGTCACCGAAACCAACCTGTTCGGCGAGGATGACCTGGCCTAGGGAGTCAACTTTAATGAAACGCAAGGCGTTGATCAGCGGCATCACCGGGCAGGACGGGTCATATCTGGCCGAATACCTGCTGGAGTTGGGCTACGAAGTGCACGGCATCGTCCGCCGCGTCGCCATCGAAGACCCGGCGCATCGCCTGTGGCGGCTGAAGCGAGCCCTGGGCCAGCTGCATATCCATGCCGCTTCGCTGGAAAGCTATCCCAGCATCTACCGGATGATGACGACGATCCGACCGGACGAGGTGTACCACCTGGCCGCCCAGAGCTTCGTGAGCGATACGTTTGAGGATGAATTCGCGACGCTGAACACGAACATCAACGGCACGCATTACATGCTGTCGGCGGTGCGCGACGCGGCGCCGCAGGCCCGTTTTTATTTCGCCGGAACGAGCGAGATGTTCGGGGAATGCGGCGTCAGCCCGCAAAACGAAGGCACGCCGTTTCACCCGCGCTCGGCCTACGGCATCTCCAAGGTCGCCGGCTTTCACCTGACGCAAAACTACCGCGAAGCCTACCACCTCTACGGATGCAGCGGCATCCTGTTTAATCACGAAAGCCCGCGCCGCGGCTTCGAATTCGTCACCCGCAAGATCACTTCGCACGCGGCCAAGATCAAGCTGGGTCAGGCCAAGCAACTGAAACTAGGCAACCTCGACGCGCGGCGCGACTGGGGCCACGCCAAGGAATACGTGCGGGCGATGCACCTGATCATGCAGCAGGAGAAGCCGGACGAGTTCGTGATCGCCACGGGCCAGACGCACAGCGTGCGAGAATTTGCCGAGATCGCCTTCAGCCACGTGGGCCTGGACTACCGCAACCACGTGACATTGGACGAGCAGGTATTCCGCCCCACGGAGATCAGCCAGCTTCAAGGCGACGCCGCCAAGGCCCGCCGTGTCCTGAAATGGTCCAGCAAGATTTCGTTCCAGGAGCTGGTTCGCGAAATGGTGGACGCGGACATGGAATATCACAAAGCTCTGCCCGCCTAATGCGTGTATTGCGCGGTGTCGCCCATGTCACATCGCACGGCAGGAACAGGACTTGTGCGCAGTGTGCACTTTTGCTGTCCCTGAAGAAAAAGCTCGCAACCTTGGCCCAGATGGGCAGTTGTGTGCCATTTTTATGTGGATTGAAAAAAGGATTCCTTTCCCCCCATGTCCGGAAACGGACTAGGATTGGGCGAGGCTGCTGCCGCGTAACCATATTTGTGGCAATGAATTGCGATCCAGGGCAAATGGCGACAAGGGGCCTAAAAACGCATAACCTATTGTATTTATTCTGGTTACGTTCACAAAAGGGGTCCTGACCCCCTTTTTATTGGCATAAATGTATTGAAGGCAATAGATTGCGCGCTATGGCGAGCGCGACAAATCGGCCGACGTTAGCGTAAGCTGTTGATTGGATTTGGGTTACGAGAACAATCTGAAAAACCTTCACGCGCTGCGCGAGAGCAGTGGAACAGTAGAACAGTAGAACAATGGACGGAAACAAGCACGGAGGCCAATTTGTGTCAGTCGATCAGTGGTGCAGTTTTGACCAGCGCGGATAAGCTGGTGTCGTAGTTCTTGGACGAAATGAAATGGAGCAGTGTATGCGCCGCAGAACGTTGGTTCTTCTGTCCGTGGCCGTGGGGCTGGGTCTGGCCGGGCTGGCCGGGTTCGCCGGGTTCGCCGTGGCTGATGATATGGCGGGGATGAACATGGCGCCGCCGTCCCCACCCGCCACCCAGCCGGCGACGCAGCCGTCGGCGGCAGTTGATTTGCGCAACACCGTCTGCCCCGTCAGCGGCGACAAGGTGGGTGATTCAAATATCGTCGAAGTCTACGATGGCAAGGTGTATCACCTGTGTTGTCCTGACTGCCACAAAGACTTCGAGAAGGACCCGGCCAAATACGCCAAGGCCGTAGCGGCCGATCCGGCGAAATTTGGCGTTAAGTAGCGGTCCGTCGGGCCGGATGATTCACCGCCGAGGGCGCGGCCTTCGGCTCTGCCTTCGACAAGCTCAGGCCACGAGCGCGTCGAGGGGAGGCTCAGGCTCAAAGAGAGATCGCGGAGAACACTGTCGGATCGGGACTTGTTTCGCAAATGTAATCGTCCTATTGGACCTGTCCCGTTTTCTTCGTCCGTTTTCTTCGTTTGTCCCGTTTTCTTCGTTCTGCCGACAGAGCGCCATTCGTTTGGTGTTCCTGTAGGTAGCCAAGACGAAAATAAATGAGCACTAACTATATCATCGTTGGGCTTGAGCAGGGAACACCGGCATGGCACGAGTGGCGCCACAACGGAATCGGAGCATCCGACGCCTCGACCATCATGGGAGAGAACCCCTTCAAGGATGCGGCACAATTACTGCACGAGAAGCGCGGACCGGCAATAGACCGCGGCGAGAACGAAGCTATGGCGCGCGGCACCCAACTCGAGCCGGAAGCTCGGAGGCGCTACATGGCCAAGACTGGCAGGCAGGTGTGGCCTGCTTGCCTTCAGAGTACGAGATACGATTGGCTCCGCGCCAGCGTCGACGGTCTTACCGTCAACGGCGACGCTGTAGTCGAAATCAAATGCGGTAATCGGGTTTATCAGATGGCCTCGCAAGATGACTCGGTCCCAGATTATTATTACGGGCAGACACAGCATATCTTGGCCGTAACTGGCCTGGATTCGCTCGATTTTTGGTGTTATTGGCCTGGCAACCCTGAATTACTGATACCTGTCCCGCGAGACGCGGTTTACATCGAGCGCCTTCTGGACAGGGAACTGGAGTTTTGGAGGCAGGCTCGACAAATCGCCTGACAAACCAGGGACGGGCACCCATTTCCCTTCTCCAGCTAGTCGCTTTGGAAAATTCAAAGGGGCGGGAGTTGCTCCGTCGAACAGCTACGGCAGCACGGCGGAGGCCAGCATCAGATTGTGCGGCAGAACCTTGAGCAACACTTCCCACGACGCGGGTAAAAAGCGATCTCCCGCGTGGCAACTCGCTCTGTACGGCAATCGGCGAGGAGCTTAGGCTCTGTAAGAATGCGGCATCGCTATTTTGCGCTCTTCGTCGCTGCCACTGGAGTCCTCCTGACGCTCGGCTCCCTCCGCGTCGGCTGGTGCTTGGATGATTACTACCAGCGATGGATCATTTCCGGCTCGCCCGTCTATTCCGAGGTAGGCCGCAAACCAATCGATGCCTTCTGCTTCGTTGACGGCGATCCCCATCGCAATCGGCGCATGATCGAGATCGGCCTGCTCCCTTGGTGGATCGATCCCCACTGCAAAGTCGCCTTCTGGAGGCCGATCACGGTCCTGACGCACATGCTCGATTACCGCCTATGGCCCGGCAGGCCGAGTCTCATGCACGCTCAGAGCATCTTCTGGTTTGCTCTGTGGGTCGTGAGCGCCTGCCTGCTTTACCGGCGGATCATGCGGGCGACGCTGGCCGCCGCATTGGCCGGCCTGCTCTACGCGATCGGCCATTCCCGCGCCATCCCCGTCGCCTTTCTCGCCAACCGCAACGCGGTCCTCGCCGGGCTGTTTGGAATTCTGGCGATCTACGCGCACGACCAATGGCGACGCAACCGACGCCGCGCCTTGGGCATCCTATCGCCCATCCTGCTGGCACTGAGCCTGCTGTCCGCGGAAACGGGCATCGGAGCGGCCGCCTATCTCCTCGCCTATGCCCTGACGCTCGATCCAGGTCGATGGCGGCGAGGACTTTTGAGGTTGTGGCCCCATCTGCTCGTCATCATCGCCTGGCGCGTCGCGTGGAGCGCGCAGGGTTACGGCGTGAATGGAATCGAGGAATTGTACACCGATCCCGGCGCCCATCCCCTCCGCTTCGCTCAAATGGTTCTGGAAAGAGCTCCCCTGTACATGCTTGGCCAATGGACTGGAATCCCCGCCGAAATCAATCTGGTATTGTCTGGGCGCGGCGTCGCCGCCATGTGCTGGGGCGGAGTCATGGTTGCGGCGATCGTTGGCCTCGTTCTCCTTCCCCTGCTTCGCCGCAGCCGCGTCGCCAGATTTTGGGGACTCGGGATGCTGCTGGCCACGATTCCCATGTGCTCGGCCACCCCGATGAACCGGCACCTGGTCTTCATCGGGCTGGGCGCGATGGGCCTTCTCGGGCAGTTCTTCGCCGCCGCGCTCCATCCGCGGTTTTGGCGACGGCCGCTCGCTTGGCGCGCCAGCCGGGCAGTATTGATCGGTCTGATGGTCTGCATCCATCTCGTTCTGGCGCCGATCGGCCTGGCGTTAATCGCGCGCTACCCGTTCGGCCGCAGCGAATTCCTGGCTAGTTGCCACGCGCTTCCGTCCGAACCAGAACGCGGCCGCGACCTTATCTTCGTCAATCATCCCTTGCCGATGGAAATCCTTCATTTGCTCACCACCCGCGCCGTCGATCATGAACCGTTGCCGCGGAGCGCGCAAATTCTCGCTCCGGCCTCGACGGCGGTGCTCATCCTGCGAACGGATGACCATTCACTGCTGGTGCGTCCCGATTCCGGGTTCTTCTCCATGCCCGTTTCGCGCCTTGGCTACAGCCGCGAACATCCTCTAACGCCGGGCCAGACCATCTCGCTGCCGTCGATGAGGATCACGATTGTGGAGATGACACGGGACGCCCGCCCCGCTGCCGTGCTGTTCGAATTCAACGTGCCGCTGGAGGACGCATCGCTGCAATGGATTTGCTGGGAATCCGGCCGTTTCCGTGAATTCCGGCCCCCCGCCGTCGGCGGGGCCGTTCGGCTACCCGCGTCGGGATTGCCGTTCTGATGGGCAAAGAATATCTGGATGGGCGTTTCCGTCGAATCGCAATCGTACACATGGCGGATCGACGATCTGCGTCAAAGCGGAGCGGCGATCAAATTGTTGTCGCTGGAGCCGCTTCTTGGCCCTCTGGCCAATCTGAACCTCGCTGGCATCGACTGGGTTATTGCCGGCGGGGAATCCGGTCCACGCGCCAGGCCGATGGACGAAAAATGGACACTGGAAATCAGAAATCAATGCACGGCCGCGAAGGTGCCGTTCTTCTTCAAGCAATGGGGCGGCCGGAGTGCTCTGTCGAATACCTCCAGCAGCCCGGCGGCGGTCAGCGCCAGAGCGCGCGGCAGAACCTTAAGCATCACTTCCCGCGGCCGCGGGGCCCTGGTCGAGTTTGGCCAGGGCGGATAAGCTGCTGTCGCCGTCGCTGGATGAGCGGCCGGCACAACGCCCGAGGCGTGGGACGGCGCCGGCGAACCAACCCCAGTCGGCGGCACAGCGACGGGCACCGGAATCAGCCCTGCGGCCGCACGGCCGACCAAGGAAAAAGGAGAAAAGTTGCGTGTCCATTTTTCATCGCCCATTTTTTCATCGCCTCGTCGATGTCGCCCTCATCCACGTCCCAGGCGAGCTCCGCCATAAGCGTGAAATTCCCAGAATCGAATCCGTCTTCATATTGTGAAGCTGGATTCGACCGATTCGGGAGCGTTGCCGGAATTGTTCGCTCCAAGGTTGCGCGATTCATGACATCAGATGGGGTGAGCCGCGGACGAATGGAACTCGCTTTGGCGTGCTATACGAAGTGCATGCTTTGCGAGCATCGCTGCGGTGTGGATCGCTCGGCCGGCCATCTCGGTTTCTGCAAGGCTGGAACCGTCGCCAATGTGTACAGGCACCGAATTGAGTACGGCGAGGAGCTTGAGCTGGTTCCCTCGCACCTGTTTTACCTGTCGGGATGTGACTTGCGTTGCGGCTTCTGTATTGCCGGCATCGACGCCTTTGATCCGTCGCGCGGAATGGCGCTGACCAGCGAGTTCTTCAACCGGGCTGTTCAGTGGGGCCAGCAACGAGGCGCGCGAAATATCCAATGGGTCGGCGGTGAACCGACCATTCATTTACCAGCGATTCTCGAGGTCATGTCTCGATGTCCGCAGTTGCCGCCGGTCGTATGGAAATCTGATTTTCAAGGCACGCCGGAGGTCTTCGATTTGCTGAAGGATGCGGTGGATGTCTACGTTGCTGATTTCAAATTCGGCAATGATGCGTGCGGGCGCCGCCTGGCGGGAATTGAGAGTTACACGCGCATCGTCACCCGCAATCTGAAGATCGCAGCGGGGCAATCCAGGCTGATCATTCGTCATCTCCTGCTGCCCGGGCATGCGGAATGTTGCTACCGGCCCATCGTGAATTGGCTGCGTGAGAATCTTCCGTGGGTGCCGTTCAGTCTTCGCGACAGCTATTTGCCGAGTTGGCGCTCACGTCGCTTTGCCGAAATCGCCCATCCGTTGACGCCCGGCGAAGCCAAACAAGCCCACTGCCTTGCAGGCCAAATGGGGCTTCGGGTGATCCAATGAAAGACCGCGACGCGTCCATCGAGAATGAAACCACCATGACGGAGATCACCATCCAGCCGGACGGCCGGGTCTACATTTTCGGCACGTCGCGCCAAGTGTTGGATATACTGGTGGACCTGAACCCGCACTCACCCTGGCTCAAGCAGTTCATGGGTCAGGTGAGGAGCATGGAAAGCTCGCAGGCCGGGGGATGTGAAACACCAGAGGGCATGACTTGCTTGGGAGATAATAGCAATGCAGGCGCGACCCGCTAGCTCGACGACTCCGACCACGCCACAGCCTCCGGCTGCCTCGCATGCCGCCGAGCCTTCGGAAAACGTCAAGCCCCTGTCGCAATGTCTTCAGCCGGAAGACGAACTGGAAGTGCTGATCCGCGCGCGATATCCCATCATTTATGTGCTGAGCTGGGAGGAAGAGCGCGTGGAAAAAGTGCTGGCCGATATCGCCACGGCACGCAGCAAGAAATTTTACATCTGGACGTACACCCAGGGCATCGTGCGTTACGGCGCGGAAGCCCAGCGTTCCAAATCGGGAACCGGAAGCACCACCGATCCGCTGGCGGCCTTGGACGCGGTTTTGCAGCATGTTGAGCCGGCGATCTTCCTGTTCAAGGATTTTCATCCTTTCACCGAGGAAAACCGCGCCAACCTGGCCGTCATTCGCCGGTTGAAAGATGTCGCGTATCATCTGCGCGACACGTACAAGACGATCGTCATTGTTGCCCCGGTGATGCGCATCGCGCCCGAACTGGAAAAGGACGTGACGCTGATCGAATTCCGCCCGCCCAGCGCCAAGGATTTCAACAAGCTGCTCGACCGGATCATCGAAGACCTGAAAGACAAGCCGCAGATCAAAATCAACCTCGATGCCGCGGGTCGAGAACGCCTTACTCATGCGGCGCTGGGTCTGACGCTGAAGGAAGCGGAGAACGTATTTGCAAAGACGCTCGTGCTCGACGGGACCCTTGATGCCGATGACATCAGCATCGTCTTCAGCGAGAAACAGCAGATCATCCGCAAGAGCGGATTGCTGGAATTTTTCGCCAGCGAGGAGCAATTTTCGCACGTGGCGGGGATGGATAATCTGAAGCAGTGGCTGATCAAGCGAAGCACCGCCTTCACGGAGCGCGCCGCGGAATTCGGGCTGCCCTCGCCGCGCGGCCTGCTGCTCCTGGGCGTGCAGGGCTGCGGCAAAAGCCTCTGCGCCAAGGCCGTCGCCAGCCTCTGGAAGCTGCCTCTGCTGCGATTCGACGTCGGGCGCATGTTCGGCAGCCTGGTCGGTTCCAGCGAAGACAATATCCGACGAGCGATTCAGACCGCGGAGAGCGTTGCCCCCGCGATCCTCTGGGTCGATGAAATCGACAAGGCGTTTGCCGGATCGGCGGGTTCCGGCGGAAGCGACGGCGGCACCGCCGCGCGCGTATTCGGCACGTTCCTGACCTGGCTATCGGACAAGACGGCGCCGATCTTTGTGATCGCCACGGCCAACGACATCAGCCAATTGCCGCCGGAATTGCTCCGCAAAGGCAGGCTCGACGAAATATTCTTCGTGGATCTTCCCAACGAAGCCGAGCGCCGGGCGGTGTTTTCCATTCATCTGCAAAAACGAAGACGCCAACCGGATAAATTCGATCTGGACACCCTCGCCCGGCGCAGCGATGGATTCAGCGGCGCGGAGATCGAGCAGGCCATCGTGTCGGGGCTTTTCGATGCCTTCAGCGCCGATACGGACCTGGACACGGCGATGCTCATGACCAGCCTGGCCGAAACCGTGCCGCTATCCAAAACCATGAGTGAAAGCCTGGATCGCCTGAGAACCTGGGCACAAGGCCGGGCGCGTCCCGCGTCGGGAGACGTCGTCGCCGCCGCGCCCGCCGCGAGGCGGAAGATTGAATTGTAAAAACGTGGACAGGCGCCCTGGACACATGAGGGACAGGCACGACGAACAAAACGGAAGCAAGGCCCTCAGATGAGCGAATGATATTTTGCAAGATCAACCCGATTGGAGGCAACCATGAGTTCCTGCGTCATCGTGACTCCGCTCATCATCGCCGGCTGGCCGGTCATCACGGCCGCCGTGACCGCCGCCTGCGCCAGCCTGGGGTACAGCATCGCCGCGGCGCCAAACGTCGCAGCCCTTGCCGCCGCCGCCGCCAAGACCCGCAACCGCGCCGAGATTGACATTGAAGAAAGCGAGGTCTTGCAGGAAGCCGGACCCGTCGGCGGCCAGATCGTCGTGGAACGCGAAGGCGTTCGAGCCATTTTCGCCCGCGATGCCCGCGGAGCGCTGAAGCTTTGTGTTGAAGGCGAGGGGCTGTCCAAGGCCGAATTGAAAAAAATCGGCGAGGAACTCATCGGCCGAGTCACCCAGCAATACGCCTATCACAAAATCGTTACCGAGCTTCAGCAACACAATATGTCCATCGTGGACGAGGAAGTCACCGCGGACCGCACCGTCAAAATCCGCGTTCGTAATCTATAATAGAAAACCCATGAACCTGTAACGAGGAACGACATGGCACAGGAAGAACTCGAAATTGAAATCAGTCCCGCCGGGAAAGTGACGGTAACGACCAAGGGGATCAAGGGTCCTGTTTGCATGGAGTACGCCGACCTCGTCGTCCGGATCCTCGGCCGCGAAGAACACCGAGAGAAAACCGCGGAGTTTTACGAAACCGCCGAAACCGTCGAGCGGAACGTCAATGTCAAACAGCGGCGATGATCGGCAACGCCAGGCAACCTCCGGGTGACGCATCATGCAGTGCACGAACTGTGGTTTCCAGAATATGCCCGGCAGCGAGGTGTGCGGTCGATGCGCGACGTCGCTGGGCCTGGCGACCGCCGTCATGGACGTGCATCCCCCGCGCGCCAGCTCGACGGCCAAGCTCGCGCGCCGCCTGTTTCCGATTCGCAAAGACTATTTTCGGATGCGCGACGCCCTCCACGTGGAAGCCGTTGCGGCACGGATCCATTCCGCAACCCCTTCGTTGCCTCGGCCTTCGGTTCTGGCGCGCCTGGTCGTTCCCGGCTGGTCACATTTCCTTCTCCGGCAACGCGTGAGAGGGCACCTTTTTCTCTGGGGGTTCATCGCGTGTCTCTTGTTGTGGATCCCGATGTATGGATCGGGATGGGGCAGCGTCTGGCTGGGCATGGCATTCAGCGTCCATGCATCCGCCGCGCTCGATATCGTCACCCAGAATTCCCCCCTTGCCAGCGTTCGCCAGCGCATCGGCGGCTCGATCCTCGTCGCGCTGGTGCTTGGGATCGTCGTCTACTGGCCGTGCAGTTTGTTGCTCGGCGAATTCGTCCAGCCCCACCATGTGCAGGCCCACATGGCTGCGTTTGAGCCGGGCGATGTGATCTTGGTCAATCGGTGGCCGTCTCCAAGACGCGGCGATGTTGTTCTCTATTCGATCACCTATTCCACGACCTATTTCCCGGATGGTCACCGTCGATTGACCAATGTCTATCTCGGCGAGAATATCGATCGAATCCTCGCCATTTCCGGCGACACGGTGCAATGCGAGTCCGGCCAATTGATCGTCAACGGCACGCCGTCGCCCTGGTTGCCGCTGAATCCCCGGCCCATGTCCGGCCGGTTCACCTGGACCGTGCCGCCCTTTCACTGCCTCATCCTCCCCAGCGGCGCGCCGGGATGGCCCAACCTGAGCGATCCCAATCTCTGGCAAACCACCGGAAACGTCGCGCTGGAAAATATCGTCGGTCGCGCCTATTTGCGAAGTTCGCCCTTGTCTCGATTCCATGTGATTCGCTGATCGGAGCCGGCCATGAGAAGATTTGATCGACTGGAATTCGGCGGCCGGCAGGAAAACGCGCAATCCGCCTCCGCACAAGAGCAACACCTACGCTCTGCGGACCATGACGAACATTACTGGATCAAGGCGGCCGTGGAGGAACGCCGCAACGGCATGCATGAATCGGCCCTGCGCTATTACTCGCGTGCCTTGGAACTCGATAAATCCCTGGTCGGCGGCTGGGTCGGGCAAGTGCAGATGCTCATCGCGCTGGCGGAATATCCCGAAGCCGAACTGTGGAGTCGCAAGGCGTTGGAACTGTTTAAGAACAACGCCGATCTCCTGGCGGCGCGCAGCCAGTCGCTTTGCCGCATCGGAGACCTCAAGAACGCCCAGGCGAGCTGCGACGCCGCCATCGGCCAGCAGGGATTGTTCAGCTATCCCTGGGTGGCGCGCGGGGAATTGATGCTGGCCCGAAAGCAGGACACCGATACCTACTGCTTCGATAAGGCTGCACAACTGGACAATGATTGGCTGGTTTTGTTGGATATCGGCGCGATCTATCTGCATTACAGCCGTGCCACCAGGGCCATTCAGCGAATTCGCACCGCGGTGGAAGCAGCGCCGGATCATGCCTATTGCTGGTATTGCCAGGGCAAGTGCGAATTGGCCCTGGGTCTCAACGGAAGCGCCGAAAAAAGCTTCAACCATTGCCTGCAATTAATGCCAAAGCATGTATTGGCGCGACGGGCGCTGGAAGATCTGAAAAGACATCGTCACGTCGTGCGAAGTCTGTTCCGAAGGCTATTTGGCTCTTCCTGAGATCATTTCATGAAGGTAAACCTGGATCAAATCCTCAAAGCTGGACGCGAGCTCGGTGCAAGCGACATTCATCTTGTTCGCGGGGTCGCCCCCGCGTTTCGCGTCCATGGAGATATCCGTCTGGCGCGCCACGAACCGCTGACCGAGGAAATGTTGCGCTCGTTGATCGACCAGCTGTTGACCGACAAACACAAGCGGATTCTTGAAGAGGAATGGCAACTCTGCTTTTCCAGGCACTGGCCAGAGGTCGGCCGGTTTCGAGCGAGCATCTATTTTCATGGCGGATGTCCGGAGATGGCCATCCGCGTCTCGGAAACCGAAATTCGCCCGCGCGAAGCCCTGCGCCTGCCGGCCGTCATCGACGAACTCACCCGCCGACCCACCGGCCTCATTCTCATTACCGGACCCACCGGCGTGGGCAAAACCACCACGCTCAATTACATGGTGGACCTCATCAACCGCGAGAGGCGCGCCAAGATCGTCACGATCGAAGACCCCGTCGAATTCGTACACGAGAATCGCAGCAGCATCGTTATCCAGCAGGAGGTCCACACCGACACGCCGTCGTTCAGCAAGGCGCTCATCCACGTTTTGCGGCAGGATCCCGACGTGATCGCCATCGGCGAGATGCGCGATCAGGAAACCATCGCCACGGCGCTGACAGCCGCCGAGACGGGTCACCTGGTCCTCGCCACGCTTCACACGCCGGATGCCGTCCAGACCATTCAGCGCATCTACGGCACTTTTCCCGCCGAACAACAGAACAACATCGCCTATCAGGTATCGAATTCGTTGCAGGCCATCGTTGCGCAAAACCTGTTGCCTCGCGCCGACGGCAAGGGCCAAATCCTCGCCTGCGAAATCTGTGTCGCCACTCCAGCCATTCGCAAGTTCATCCGCGATGGAGAGGCCCATCTGATCATCAATGAAATTCAAACGGGCAAGAAATTCCAAATGCAAACCATGGATACGGCCCTGCTCGATCTGTACCAACGGGGTGAGATTACCTACGACACCGCCCTGTCGTTTGCGCGAGACGCGAACCAATTCCGTGAAAAAACATCCAACGGCACAGTCCGCTGAGATCCGGGTTGAAATGGGAACGGTACGGACCGGCTCAGGGACGACCGGCTCATTCTCGGGGTGGAGGCATGCCGACATGGGAGGGTGGATAAGAAATTCAAAGGGGTCGGAAGTGCTCTGTCGAAAAGCTTCCGCGGCACGCGGGCGATCAGCGTCAGGTTGTGCGTCAGCACTTTGAGCGTTCGTTGCTGCGACGCTGGGTGAACCCGCGGTGCTGCGCACCGCCGCTAACTATGGGGCCACGGAGCGACGGCGATTCGGCTTGCTGAGGAATCCCGGCGATTGTTATCGGCGCGCCAGCGACAGGAGTCTGGACTTCACCTGCTGGCGATAGGAGTTCCTGAACATCTCGCGTGCATCTGTGCCTGGGACGGCTTCCATCCAGAATCGCGGGATCGTGCGTGGGCCTGGCTTGGCGATGCGGCCGACGCAAAACAACAAGTCCGCGGTCCCGTCGCCAAGAACGGTGTCGAAAAACGCCTCGCTGACGCCATCGGATCCAAACGGAAACGCGAAGCTGCGACAAGGCGATGGATAATCGTTTTGGATCGCTTGAATGCTCAGGCGCGTCTGACGCAACTGCTCGTCAAAGGGAATCTCCGCGAAGCGGGGATGGTCAAGACTGTGCGCGCCAACGGCGAAGCCGGATTGCACAAGTTCGCGCAATTCGGCGTGACTCAAGTACGGCGTTCGCGCCCTCAGGTAGTCGTCGAAATCCACTTGCAAAATCTTGGCCACACGATCGTAGACGGCGGATTGAGGGTAGGTGACGGCCAACAGCGCGGTGGGAATATCCGACGGTCGAAGACCTGGCACACCGATGGCGTCGCCGATCCGGGAGGCGACATCGGCGGCGGTCGGGCCGTCTAATCTTGAAGCCACATCGATCAGCACACTGGCTTTGTAACGGTAACCCATCGCGCGATTGTCGAGAAAATCGGGATTGACGAAGAAAGTGGCTGGAATGCCCTTGCGGATGCAGAGCGGGGCAACGGTCCGAAGATTTTCACGAAGACCGTCGTCCACTGAGAGGAAAAGCGGGTTGGGCGGAAGCGGTGTGCCACGGCGAACGTGATTCAGCAGATCTTCCAACGAGATGGGATGGAACTCCTTGAGGAAGAAGTCCAGGTCTTTTTCAAAGGCTTGGAGAGATCTGGCGCGAAAAAGGTGCCTGATGTGCGGCAACGGTTCGTCGGTGACCGCATGATAAAAGGGCGCGGCCAGCTTTTCGCCCGAAAGGTGCCGAACCACGCTGAAAGGAAGTGCGCCGAGGAAACGATTCAGGATTCTTTTCAGCATTGAATTCGAGTTATTGGGAGGACGGAGTCTGCCGACGACGGCTACGCAAACGCCTGGTGACTGACGCAATGCCCTCGGCTGCGTCAAACCCGAACAGCTTCAGTGCAAGACGGTAGAAACGCGGGCAAGCGCGAGAATCAATACGGATATCCGGGTCGAAGACCAACACCTTTGCCATCAGCTCACGGGCAAGAGACTTATCAGCGGGATACATCGACCTGGCCATTTCAAACCGAGCGCGTGCGACGGCTTTTCGACGGGCATCGGACAATTGATTTCGCTGGCTCAACATCGCCTCGAACTCGTCTATCAGACGAGCGCGCTGCCTGATGACGCGCTCGGGAAATCGCCGGGATACCGAGTCCGCATTATGGAAGCGATAGACCGCGTCATACGCGTCGACCAAGCCAAATCTGACCTCGGCTCGAAAGAGGCGAAGGAGCAGTTCGTTCTCCTGGCAACAGGGCTGTCCTTCTTTCCATCCGCCGACCTTGGTCAGTGCGGTTCGACGAAAGAGCAGGCCGTGCGTGGTGAAGTTCCAGCGAATAAAGCTGAGGACGGGATCCGTGTCCTCGACGGGATTCGGCCGCGTTTCACCTGTATCCAGGAGGAGCACGCAGGGGGAGTAGACGATGTCCACGTCGGGATGCGACATCGCGAAGGCGATCTGCTTGCTGAGTTTCTCCGGCAGAAGGTAATCGTCGGCGTCGAGATATTGAATCCAGGAGCCTTGGGACATTTCCAAAAGGCGGTTTCGCGCGGCGTTGGCGCCGCGATTGGGGCCGGTTTCGTATCGAATGCGCCCGGCGTATTTTTCCAGGACGCGCACGCTGTTGTCGGTCGATCCGTCGTCCACGACCAGGACTTCTTTATGGCGATAGGTCTGACCCAGGGCGCTGTCAAGACACTCCTGCAGCCAACGCTCCGCGTTGTGACAAGGGATGGCTATTGAAACGAGGGGCGGTGGGGATGTGGCCTGCTCGGTCATTGAATAACTCCCATTCCCAACGGACAGACCGATGTCCACGCGCCGGCAACACGCACTGCCCTTGCCGCAAAAATATAGCCCCGCTGTCTGGCGGTCAAGAGATTGCGTTTGCGACTCATGCCCTGGGGTTGCAACGCTCCGTTGTACCCCTTAAACTCAGAGCGACATTCGTTTTTCTTCATGCGGCTGATTGGAGGACTCGCGCGGTTCCAGCCGGGTCACATCCCGCGAGGAGTTTGAAGCAGTGGCAGATCATTTGTCGACTTGGGGATCTCGTATTGCTGATCGATCGGCGGTTGTGTGCGTGATTGGCCTTGGCTACGTGGGGCTTCCACTGCTGAGAGCTTTCCATCAGGCGGGGTTTCGCACACTCGGGTTTGACGTCGATCAAGCGAAAATCGACCTGCTCCATGCCGGCAAGAACTATCTGAAGCACCTGGGCGAGGATTTTGTCAAAGCGATGTGCAACTCCTCGCGGTTTGCCGCGACCGCCGATGCTCGCCGGCTCGGTGAGGCCGACGCGATCATCGTGTGCGTTCCCACGCCGCTGGGCAGGCACCTCGAGCCGGACATGAGTTACATCGAGCAGACCACCCAAGAGATCAGCCAAACGCTGCGGCCGGGCCAGTTGATCGTTCTGGAATCATCCACTTATCCGGGCACGACGCGTGAACTGATGCTGCCCGTGTTCGAGAAGGGCGGCCTGAAATGCGGGACGGATTTCTTCCTGGCTTTCTCACCCGAGCGCGAAGATCCGGGTCGCAAGGATTTCGCCACGCAGACGATTCCCAAGCTGGTAGGCGGCATCGACCCCAACAGCGGAAAGATCGCATTGGATCTGTATCGTTGCGCCATTCAGCAAGTGGTGCCCGTTTCCAGCGCCGAAGTCGCGGAGGCCGCCAAGCTGCTGGAAAACATCTACCGTTCGGTCAACATCGCCTTGGTGAACGAAATGAAAGTCGTTCTCACGGCGATGGGCATTGACGTGTGGGAGGTGATCGCCGCGGCATCGACCAAGCCGTTTGGATTCCAGCCGTTCTATCCCGGCCCGGGCCTCGGGGGGCACTGCATTCCGATCGATCCGTACTACCTTACTTGGAAAGCCCGCGAAGTCGGCTATCCAACGCGTTTCATCGAATTGGCAGGGGAGGTCAATCGCGCCATGCCGGAGTTTGTGGTGGAACGGACGATCATGGCGTTAAACAAGCTGGGCAAGGCGGTTCGGGGCACTCGGATGCTGGTTTTGGGCTTGGCCTACAAACCGGACGTGGACGACGTGCGTGAAAGCCCCAGCTTTGAACTGATTGAAAAGCTCGAAGAGCTGGGCGCGCATGTCGACTACAGCGACCCGCACGTGCCCCAGACACACAAAATGCGTCATTACGACCTTCAGATGCGCAGCGTCGAATTGACGCCGACATCGCTGGCCTCGTACGAATGCGTGGTGATCGCGACGCACCACGCGGCGTTCGATTGGCAGAAGATCGCCGATCATTCCAAGCTGATCGTGGACACGCGCAACGCCATGAAAAATGTGAAAGGCCGACGGGATCACATCGTCATGGCGTGATGCGAGGATGGGATCCTCCGGGAACGTTTCAACCCAAGCGACAAAGGACGAAAATGCATCGCATCTTGATCCCCTCTGACGAACATGACAACGTCGTCCACATGGTCGAAGGGTATCGCAGTCTCGGCTGCGACATTGTAGTCGGCAAGTGGAACCTCGAGTTGATGTCGAGCCGATTCGACGTCGTTCACCTGCAATGGCCCGAGGAGCTGACGGATTGGAATAGGCCCACGGAAGCGCAGATTGATCACTTGGCGGCGACGCTAGATCGATGGTCGCAAACGACCAAGCTGATTTGCACCGTATACAACCTCTACCCGCACCGATTTCAAGGGGACGAAAGGTTTCACCGGCTATACGAGGCTGTCTATGGCCGTATGCGGATGATTCACCACTTCTGCCCAACTTCGCGAGAATTGGTGATTCGTGAATACCCGAGTACTGCCAACCGGAATCACGTCGTCACGACTCCGTTCAACTATGATCGGCTGCTGCCCGATCACCGAGACCGGGAGGCGGCACGAAAGGAATTCGGGATCGAGGCGAGCGACTTCGTCGTGCTTGCCTTTGGCGCCATTCGCTTGTGGGACGAGGCGATGCTACTTAAAACCGCCGTTTCCTCGGCGCGCGTGCCTCGAATGAGGATTCTCATGGCGGCACGATATAACGAGCCCCAATCTCCGATGCGGCGGCAATGGCGCCGTTGGATCTGGAAGCGATGGCTTCGTTCGTCGAATATCATCCCGGTCGACCGCTATGTTCCCGACGAAGAAGTGCATAAACTCTTTGATGCGGCGGACGTCGTCGTCGTCCCCCGCATGAATAGCCTGGCCTCGGGCGTGCCGAGCGTGGCGATGACCTTCGGAAAACTCGTCATCGCGCCCGATTTTGGCGTTATGCCCGACTTTCTCGCAGGCACGGACAACCTGCTGTACAAGATGGGTGACCCTGACAGCCTGCGGAAGGCGATCGAGAAGGCTTCGACCTTGGATCTCGGCCCAATCGGTAAGAATAACCGCAAAGTCGCGGACGGCTGGAGCTGGGAAGGCATCACCAAGACCTTGCTGGAACAAATCGACCGCATGTGAACGCCGCGAATCGGATTCTGCCCCCATCAAGGCCAGGTTCATTTGATCATTTGGAGCCGAAGCAGTTTCGGCATGCCCTCACGGTACATGAGATGTCGAATTCGCCCGACGTAATGGCGAAACGGCCTGTCTCCTACCGCGCCTTTGAAAAACAGCGCGTAGGGTTCAGGCAGAAGTTCCACGCCAAACCGACACGAACTCAACGCTATCAGCGTCTGTTCGACCCGCCAGAAATGGCCCTGAAGGATCCCGGGAATTCCAAGAAACTCCTCAATCCAATCCCAGCGCATCGAGCCCCTATGAACCAGGCCAAGGCCCGAGTTAATCCGCTCCCGAAGCGTCAGGCCCAGGTATTTCATTGCCGTTTCCGCAGTAACGGTGTAAGCGGAGCCAAAGTCGGCATTGAAAACATTTTTCTTGAAGTTCGGGTCCTCGATCCGTTGCAGCAAGTCGAGCGGCTCCTTGAAAAACAGCAGATCGCTGTCAAGGCAGAGCATTCGATCGGCTTCCAAGTAACTGGTAAAGTCGAAAACCTTTGGCGACAGCAAGTTGGTCTTGCGGAAATGCTGGCAGCGGGGATAGGCCGATAGCTCCGCCAACACACGTGCATCGGCATTGGCGCGACGCACCAGGCGCGCGGCGGGGAAGTGGCGCTGGAGTTGCTCGATCCCGTCTGGCGGCACGCTTCCATCTTCGTGAATGCAAAGCCGGTAGCGCCGCTTGGACGCAACGTAAAAGCTCTTAAGGGTCCAGATCAGGTTCAGCCAATCGTCCGACGAGGTCATGACGTGCAGTTCGCACTGAGAATCGTCGGTGGTCCGGATCGGCGCCGTCTTCAGGATGCGTGGGCGCACCACGTCGCGGAAATAAGCCACGCGCAGGCCATGGGCGTACGTCTGGCGTAGCCTGAGAATCAGAGAGCCAATCGACATAGGGCTTGTTCAATCGCGAGCCGCCGGCGGCAATGCCGCAGCCGCAACCCGTCGTGCCATTGGACTGGCAGCACGTCTTCAGGCTATCTCTTGCCAGTTGAGGACCGGCGCCAGCAGTCCCGGCCTGGCGCCAATCCAAAGCGGCGAATCGCTCAAGCGGCCCAAGATGGTCAGGTAAACCGGAGGGCCTTCACGGCCCGGGCAGAAAATCCACTTGTCGTTCCGACGCGCCACCATGAGTTCCACGCGATACGTTCCTTCGTTCAGCAATCGAGCGGGCATCTTTACCTGCAAGACATTGCGACCCTTTCGCAACCTGGGCCAGCGTTCCTGGACTTCGTCATTTTGAAACGACCGAAATAGCAACTCGCCATCCTCGGCGAACACCGCGATCCCAACCTCCAAATCCGGATCCAGTGTTTGGACCTCTCCCTCAATTCTGAGATGGAAAGGCTTGTCGTTGGCGGCCGGCATCAAGACAAAATTCCCGGCTTCGTCACGGAATGACATGTGGTTGGGCTTGAACCAGGGATTGACATAGAGGTCGCCGGGATTGTCCCAGCGGCCCGTATCCTGAGCTTCGGCGTCGCCGCCGAGAAATTCGCGGATGATCCCACGGATATCGGTTCCCATTCTCTGAATGCGGCCGCGGCTAAGCATCAGCACATGACCGCACAGCTTCTCGATGGCATTCATGTTGTGGCTGACGAACAACACGGTCCGCCCATGGCTGGCGACGTCGCCCATCTTCCCCATGCACTTCTTCTGAAACGCCGCGTCCCCCACCGCCAGCACTTCGTCGACGACAAGGATCTCCGGCTCCAGATGCGCCGCGACCGCGAATGCCAGCCGCATGTACATGCCGCTGGAAAAATGTTTCACCGGTGTGTCCAGGAATTTCTCCACTTCCGAAAACGCGACAATTTCATCGAATTTCCGCTGGATTTCGCCTCGGTGCATGCCGAGAATGGCGCCGTTGAGGTAGATGTTTTCCCGGCCGGTCAGCTCGGGATGAAAGCCGGTGCCGACCTCCAACAGGCTGCCGACACGGCCATCAATTTCCACCACGCCTTCCGTGGGATCGGTGATGCGGGAAAGGATCTTCAGCAGGGTGCTCTTGCCGGCGCCATTGCGACCGATAATGCCGAGCACCTCGCCCTGATTGACTTCAAAGGAGACGTCTTTGAGCGCCCAGAAAAGCTGGCCGTCCCGCTCCGCAGCGGCGGTGTGAAGGCGGCGAAAGGGTGCGGTCGCCAGCGCCGCGATCCGGTCCCGCAGCGTGTTGTACCGCTGGCGTTTGCCGATCCGGTACTGTTTTCCCAAACCCTGGACTTTGATGGTAATGTCGCTCATGAGGAATCAGCACCGGCGCAGCTATACAAGGTCGGCAAAAGTCTTTTCCATTCGGCGGAAGTAAAACGCGCCTCCGATAAGCGTCAAGAAGATTGTGACGGCAGACACGACAACCTCCCGACTCGACATGGGCGTGCCGATCATGCACCAGCGAAACCCTTCCACTACGCCGCTCATCGGGTTGAGCCCCAGCAGCATTTTCTTCCATTCCGACTTCACTATGCTTGACGGATAAATGATTGGCGTGGCGAACATCCAAAACTGCGTCAAGAAGGGAATGACGTAACGGACATCGCGGTATTCCACGCTCAGCGCCGACAGCCAAAGCCCAACCGCCATCGCCGCGAAAAAGCCCAGGGCTACGAACACCGGCAGAAACACGATTTGCGGATGGAACGCCACCCGAAACCAGAGCATCAGTGCCAGGAGCACGGTAAATGCTATGGCGAAGTCGATCAATCCCGTGACCACGGAGGCCATCGGAATAAAGAGCCGGGGAAAGTACGTCTTGGTGATCAGGTTCTGACTATTCAGAAGGCTGATGCCGGCGCTGGCCATCGATGTTGCAAAGAGCTGCCAGGGAAGCATGCCGCAATAGTAGAACACTTCGGGCCGAACGCCGTCGGTAGGGAGCCTTCCAAGACCTGCAAACAGGATCGTAAAGACGACCATTGTAAAGAAAGGCTGGATGATGGCCCAGGCGACGCCCAGGACGGTCTGTTTATATCGAACCTTGATGTCTCGCAGCGCCAAAATCAACAGGAGTTCGCGGAACTCCCATAGTTCGCGGATGTCGACGGGCTGCCAGCCTGTCTTGGCGCGCAAGATGATCTTCGGCCGTCTGGATGTCGAGGCAGTCGGTGAGGACGTCAAGGCAAACAACTGCGTCTCCGCAAGATGAATTTGAATATAGCGGGGGATCTGCGGGCTGGCAAACGACCCGGGGCGACAAGGATTCGGTCCCGGAAAGCCGAATGACGCTGGCCGGCGCGCCGAGCAGGCCCGATGCACTATGCCACGGCCGGCAGGTCGGCGGTGCACTGGGGGCACTTGCGGGCCTTGATGGGAATCGCCGAAGTGCACATCGGACATTCCTTGATCGTTGGGGCGGCGGCCGGGGCCGGATGCTCGAGGCGGCGTCGGGCTATGTTCATCAACTTGATCACGATGAAAATCGACGCGGCCACAATCAGAAAATTGATCACGTTGTTAAGGAACACGCCGTAGCGCAAATCGGTCTGCTCAATGACCTTGCCGGCGTCGTATACCTTATGCAGCGTGATAACCTTGTTGGAAAAATCGCGGCCGCCCATGAGCAAACCCAGCGGCGGCATCATGACGTCCTTCACCAACGAGTTGACGACGTTGCCAAACGCCCCGCCGATGACCACGCCGACGGCCAGGTCCACCACGCTCCCCTTCATGGCGAATTCCTTGAACTCCTGCACCAGGCCCATGGTGATTTCCTTGAACTCATGAAACAAACCCATGACCTTTCCTTTCTCCCGCCGCAGGCGGGGCGTTGTTGGCGCGGCTGCGCAGAACTTGACCGGTCCAGATGATCTTCCAGGTGCGCGCATGGAATAAACTGCGGATGGCCCGCGGGGAGGCCAGGACGGCAACGGCGGCCGAAGCGGCCTGAGAGCCGGCATGCAACAGCCGGCCGCGACGCGCATCGGCCCACGCTTCCAGCAGATGCAGCCGCACCGTTTCCAGCCGGAAATACGCGGGCAATCCCCCCGCTCCATATCGCTTCACGACCGTTTCAACTTCCCGCAAGCGGTCGGCGCCGCCGGTGCCGGTTTTGCTCGATTCCAGCCAGCGATAGTTGGCCAGCACCCGCGGCAGATAGGCAAACGTCGCGCAAGCCGCCGCCTTGAGCCACAGGTCGTAATCCATCGTCCAGTTCAGCGAAGTGTCCAAACCGCCGACCGCTTCGAACAGCTTGCGGCGGAAAAACACGGCCGGCTGGGCTAGAAAATCGGAGTAATGCAGCAGCCGCCGGCGATCAAACGGCTCAACGTGGGCGCAGCGCGCAATCAGAGAGCCCGAGGCATCGATGAAATCGGCGTCGCCGTAAACCAGGTCCGCTTCCGGATGCTCGGCGAAGAATCGGGCGACGGCGGAGATGGCGCCGGGTGCGTACGTGTCGTCCGAATTCAACCAGCCGAGAATCTCGCCCGGGTTCAGGGAAAACCCCTTGTTGATGGCGTCGGCCTGCCCGTGATCCGGCCCGGATATCCAGCGGAATCGTTCGTCCGCTGCTTGGCTCGACTCATATTTTTTCAGAATCTGCAGGGTCTGGTCCGTCGAGCCGCCGTCAACGACCATGTATTGGAGTCGCGGATAATCCTGCTCCAGAACGCTACGGATGGTCGCCTCGATGTACGGGCCGTGATTGAACGAAGGCGTGATGATACTGACGGTGGGATCGCTCATGGCGCTGCCGCTGCCGGGGCGGCGGGCGGATTATATAAAAACAGCGGGGATTTCGCGCCCCGGCCGCGCGACGGCTTCACCCCCGCCGCCGCAGCGTGTACATTGCCGCAGGCATGACCGTGTGCACCACCATCGCCGAATGCCGCGAGCATCGCGGGAAGCTGGACCGCGCGGCCCTGGTGCCGACGATGGGGGCCCTGCACGCCGGGCATTTGTCCCTGATCGACATCGCCCGTAAGCGCGCGCCGCACGTGATCGTCAGCATCTTCGTCAATCCAACCCAGTTCGGGCCCAAGGAGGATTTTTTCAAGTATCCGCGTCCCCTGGAAGAGGACCTGGCCAAGTGCAACGCGGCCGGGGTCGATCTGGTCTTCAACCCCAGCGTGGAAGAGATGTATCCCAAAGGTGCGCTGGCCGATGCGGCGGCCGAGCAGGTGCATCTGGACATCCCGCCCCTGACCGGCATGCTGGAAGGCCGCATCCGACCGAATCATTTCAAGGGCGTGTGCCAGGTCGTCGCCAAGCTGTTCAACATCGTCCAGCCCAACGTCGCCTGTTTTGGGCAAAAGGATTACCAGCAGCTTCGCGTGCTGTCGGCGATGGCGGCGGCCCTGAATTGGCCGATTGAGATTGTCACCTGCCCCACCGTGCGCGAGCCGGACGGGATGGCGATGAGCAGCCGCAATCAATATCTGTCGGATGCCGAGCGTCAGCGGGCGCTATCGATCAGCCGCGGCCTGTTTGCCGCGCGCGACGAGTTCGACAAAGGCGTGCGCCAGACCAACCGCCTGATCGCCACGGTGCAGAACATTCTGCTGAATGCCGGCACGCAAGGGCGCGTGCCGCTGCTGATCGATTACGTCGCCGCGGTGGACGCGATCACGCTCAAGAACGTCGAGCTGATTTCCGCCCCCACGGTTCTGGCCGTCGCCGCCCGCGTGGGGAAAGTGCGGCTGATCGACAATGTGATCCTTACCCCCTGATCCATCGCGCGGGTATAATGGCGTCATGGTCCATTCATCCGAAATTCAGGCGTTGGCCGACGAGATCGCCAAGCGATTCAATCCGGAGAAGATCATTCTCTTCGGCTCGCACGCCGGCGGTTCCGCACATGAACATTCGGACGTCGACTTGCTTATTGTGATGGATTATCAGGGGCGGATGGTGGACCGCGCCATGGATATCTGGTCGGCGATTCGGCCAAACTTTGCCGTCGATTTGATCGTTCGAAGACCCGACGAGGTGGTACGGCAATATCAGCAGTACGATCCCCTGGCGCGTGAAGCGATGGACAAGGGAAAGGTCCTGTATGACCGAGGTCGTGCGCGAGTGGCTGGCTAAGGCCAGCCAGGATCTTCAATCCGCCTTGTCCGAAATCGATCGCGGCGATGCGCCCAATTGGGATCTGATCTGTTTTCTCAGCCAACAGTGCGTGGAGAAACTAATAAAGGCCGCGTTGATTGCCCGCCGGGTGGTTCCACCCAAAACGCACGATCTCGTGCAACTGCACCGCCTGTTGCAAGAAGTCGAATCCAGTTGGAAATGGGACGAACGGGAACTGCAATTCCTGAGTATGTCCGCCGTCATTTACCGATATCCGGGGCAATGGGCGGACCGGGATGTGGCAACACGCGCCGCTGAGGCCGCTCGCCGATTGCATGACGCCCTGCAACCGCTTCTGGCCACGCCGTCCTGACGGCCGGCCCTGTTATCCTTGACGCCGCGCCCCTACAATTGAACGCAATGTTGACCCAACTGCTCAAGACCAAGATTCACCGCGCAAGCGTCACCATGACGGACGCCGATTACCACGGCAGCATCACCGTCGACCGCGATCTGATGGCGGCCAGCGGGCTGCTGCCCAACGAGGCGGTCGTCGTCGCCGATTGCGAAAACGGCAACCGGTTCGAAACCTACGTCATCCCGGGAGAAAGCGGCAGCGGGATCATCGGCATCAACGGCGCCGCCGCCCGGCTCACCCAGGTCGGCAATAAAGTCATCATCATGAGCTTCGTGCTGGCCAAGCCGGACGAGGTGGAAAAACACACCGCTCGCATCGTCCTGGTCGACCAGCGCAACCGGGCGATCGAAACCATCGACCAGCCCACCCGCGTCCAGTAGGACTGGCGTAAAGCGGGGCCGGCATGCTTCAGGAAATTTTCCGCTTTTCGCTGCTGGGCCATGAGATTCCGGTCTACGGCTACGGGCTGATGCTGGTGGTCGCTTTCCTGGCCTGCGTGAAAACCGGCCAGTGGCTGGGCAAGGGACGCGGCATCCATCCCGACGTCATCGTCAACGCGGCCATCATCGCGCTGGTCAGCGGCGTCATCGGCGCGCGGCTGTGCCACGTGCTGGAAAATTTCCACGAATACACGCGTCACGAGCTGTCCTTCTGGCGAAATCTGGGCAACGCCGCGGACATGCGCGCGGGCGGATTGACCTTCTACGGCGGATTCCTGCTGGCCACGCCCTGCTGCATCTTCTATGCCTGGAAAAAAAAGGTGCCGATCCTGACGGGCATGGACGTGGTCGCGCCCGTGCTGATGGTTGGATTGGCCGTGGGGCGCATCGGCTGTTTCCTGAACGGCTGCTGCTACGGCGAGCGGTGCGATCTGCCCTGGGCGGTACGGTTCCCGTATGACAGCGAGGCGTACGTGGATCAGTTCGCCAAGGGGCAGATCACCGTGCCGCCGGAGCTTTTGCGCGTGGCCGGCGACGGATCGTACAGGCTGATCTCGCCGCATTCACCGGAGATGCAAAACAACTCCCGCTTGCAGCGTCTGGCCGCCGCCTCGCGCGCCTTGGGCGTACATCCGGCGGAGTTGTACAGCTCGTTCACGGCATTTCTGCTGGCCGCCCTGCTGATCGCTTATTTCGCCCTGCCGCACGCGGATGGCCGCGTCTTTGCCCTCATGATGATCCTGGAAGGCATCGCGCGATTCGTGCTGGAACTGCTGCGCGTCGAGCCTGCGGTGTGGCATGTGCGTCTCGGCGGACAAACCTACGGCTGGAGCATCAGCATGATCCTGGGCCTCTTGATTGCCGTCGCGGGCGTGGTCATGTGGAACTTGCTGCCACCACTTCGCCGCTCGAGGACTGCATGCGCCGGCACGCCATAGACGCGCGGGTCCGAAGTTCGTTGAAGAGATCGCCCATCAGGGATGGCCAGTCTCCCGAGCGGCTGTGGTGGGTCCGGGGCGGGATGGAATTGGGAATGCTCTGAAGCATGATGCGGAGGCGCGGAGCTATTTCGCATCAAAGATCGAAGTGAGCAGATCGGCGGTGCGATAGCCGGCGAGCGCGACGCGGCGCATGGCAATCTCCTCGGCCTGTTTCAGATAACCGCGAGGCAATCCGGGAGGCTCCTGGTCGGCGCCCGATGATTCCGAGGCGGCCGCGCCCACCAGCGTGCCGTCGCGGTACGCGTAATGGATCGCCAGTTCATGACTTTCGTTGGCCCAGGCGGCGAAGTCCGTGATCGCCAGGGCGTCCTTCAAAGCGCTGCGGCCGTAGCGGGGATCGGCCCGCAAGGCGGCGGCGAGATCGGCGCAGATTTCCTCGCTCTTGTATTGCCCGGGCAGTTCGTCCCAAAGCAGGTGAAGCTTCATGCGCGAATCGGGATACGGCGGCTCGCGAAGCACGTAAAAGGCGTTGCCGCCTTGATCGCCGTCCGGAAATTGCGGCGAAAACAGGGAACAGGCGTGCAGGGGCTGATGAATGTCGCCGCACAGATGCAGCACCCAGCACAACGCGATCGCCTTGTCCCTGGCGGCGAGGGCCGGGTTCTTCAAATCCGCCGTGCTCTTGGCCAAAGCCTCGACGACATTGTGCGGACCGGGACCCGTTTGCGGCGGAGGCTGCGCCGTCTGCCCGCCAATGCAATACGGAATGTCGATGTAATGCCAGGCCGGGTGGTTGTAAGCCGCGTGCATGGGATTCGCCTGGTTGCGCACGACGTCCGGCCAAGTCGAAGCCATGCCGAAGGCATAACGATCCGTGTCGGCCTCGGCCGCGTCGGCGGGCAGGTCGGCCAGCAAATCTTCCTTATAGCGCGGATGTTGCTGGAGAGTTTCCGCAATCTTCGCCCGGGCGGCGGGCGTCAGATCGGCCCAGGCAATGAGCGAAATGATGCGATGGCCCGTGTCGATCCACGCGGCGGCCGGCGGCGCCGACGCCAACATCCAAACGAAAACACCCATCAAACTGAACTTCAAGGCCTTGGCATGGCTCATGGGATGCTCACTCTTTTGCCGGACCCTCGTGCAAAACGCGTTGCTTACTGCGCGATGTTCAACTGGGTCGCGCCGGGGGGCAGGTAAAACTCCTTGGCAGTATCGCACATTTCCGTCTGGGGAAGAATGGTGCCCTTGGGCATCCAGAGGGACGGGTTCATTCCTTCCTGGGCGGTCAGGGTTTCAACGTGCCCGTCGAAGTAGAGGGCGTCGAATTTGAGTTCGGAAAGGAATTTGGTCTGGGTGCGCGCGCCGTGGCGCATGGAATACAGGGCCGTCAAATTCGGTGTAAAGGCAAAAGCGCGGGTGTAGGCGCTCCAGGGGCCGTAATCCGAATAGGCGCCGCCGGGAGACACGGTTCCGGTTTGGCCGGAGCCGTCCCAGCTCAGATTGTAGTCCGGAGGTCCGACCACGCTGCCGTCGTTCCACCGTCCGCCGTCGCACATGAAAATTTTGGCCGCCGAGGTGCCGATCTTGTTGAGGTTGGGTCGATAGGTGCCGGTGTTGATGTATTTCTGAAACCTGGTGACGTCGCCGGAGCCGTAGGCCATCTGAAAGATCAAAGCCGTGTTATAGGAAATCAACGGGGCGACGACCTGAATAGGCGAAGAGGCGTACGGCGGCGCCAGAATGTCGTTTTCCGCGCACTGAAACGGACCATATTGGCAAAGAGCCAGGAATCGCGACTGGCGAGAGGCAAGAGTGTAGCCCTCGTCGAATTGCAGGCCCATCAGCTTGGCAAGGGGAGCCTGCCAATCCCAGACCTGGCATACGTTGGGACAGTTGTAATTTTTGTTGCCTTTGATGTTGTAGAGGAAGGCGGACGATGTCCAGCCGTTGCCGGGGATGGCGCCGTTGTTCTGCTGGGCATACATGAGCATGGCGATGCCGACCTGCCGGAGATTGGACTCACAATTCAACGTGTTGGCCGCGCGACGGGCGCCGGCCAAAGAGGGCAGCAGTATTGAAATCAATACGGCGATGATCCCAACGACGACCAAGAGCTCGACCAGCGTGAATCCGTTCGCGGAGCGGGTGGACCTCACCCGAGGGACTACGAGCATGATGGATCTCCCATTGAAGAGCACTTCCCAAGCGTCAACCGCGTAGCGACGGCTCTGAATCAGCCCCAGCGCCCGGCGTTCATCGCGGGGGGTTGGATCCCAGGGCGGCGAAATACTCGCTCGGGGTCGGCGGCGGCTTGGCGCCGGGCCGCGGAGCGGGGTTATGCCCCACCACCAGCCGGCCGCAGTCGGGGCAGAAGGTCGGACCCTCCTTCCCTGCCAGCTCATTGAGCAAAACCCAAGTCGGTTCGCTCTTGGCGCCGCCGTCGGCCGTCCAATAGCAAGCCTCGGCGGGCACGCCCGTGTTTTTGCCGCTGTAGGGCGAGTAAACCGGGACGGTTTCACCCACCTCCAGCTTGTGCGAAAAGGGCTTTTGGGTTTCGGTGCAGATGAACATCCTGGAAAAGGCGCTGCTGGGGGTGTCGCTGTGGAAGTAAGAAACCGTCGTCGCGGCCGCCCAGCCTAGCGCCAACAAGGTGAAGCAGATGGCCACGGCCCTTCCAAGCCGCGAGCCGAGGAATCGCCGAAGCTGTTCGATCATGGGTGTTTCCCGCCTGTGAAATGAGCCATAGAAACCGCCGGACGGAGGCGACGTTACCCGCCGAATGTCTCCCCAAAATTCAGACGGCGCATGGCGAAGGTGAAGATTCTGTTGACGACGCGGATGGGCGCCGCCCAGACGCGACAGGTGATCAGGTGAAGTGCACGGCCTCGGCAAAGCAACATTTCCCGCAGCGGGCAAGCGTGCGCGATTCACGATGAGCCCGACGCATCTCGCGAAAATCCGCTTAACGGAAACAAACAGAAGAATTCACCGGCGAAAAATATTGGAGCGATCTTGTCGGTCTAGAGTCCGCCCACCATTCGGGAAGGGAGAGACAAACCTCACTGGGCAACCAGTGCACCTGTTACAGAAAGGGATTTTCGTTACGAAAATTTGCCTGGGCGGTGTTCGAACTTGGAAAGCGGTTTCTTGACAGTCGGGTTCGAGCATCGGGCATCCAGGCGGGGATCAAATTTCTAGGAAGGAGAAGGCTCATGTTTAGCACCGTCACACGAAAAGGACGTCGCACCACACAGAAACAGAGAAATCGAATGGATCGCGCCGTGATCGAGGCGATCGAACCGCGCGTCCTGCTTAGCTCAGTCAATTTCACCGCCGGTTTGACATACACCAACGACATCCAAACCACCGGTCCAACGCTTAAGAGCGGGAATATCAACAATAATGCGTATATTGTGGCGAACCAATCCCCGGTTTCCGGTCGCACCGGAACGTTCGCCTACTCGAACTACGGATTGATGACATTTGCGACCAGCGTCCCCGGTTACAAATTGTCGGACATTACGGGCGCTACGCTGCAGCTGTACAACACAGCCAGCAGCGGAAACTACGCCGGCGTTGCAGGCAACTTCGACGTCTGGCTCATCCAAGACAGCGATGCGACCACGCCCACGAGCAGCCTGACGTTCGGGGTCAACGCCGACGGACTGCACCAGGGCAATCCCATCCTGCTGGGCTCGTTCACGTTCACATCCAGCCAGGCGAGCACGGTGGGATACGCGACGTACACGTTCTCCGGGGTCAATTCGGCGTCGGGAGCGTGGAACACGATTCTCACTGACCTGAACAACACGGTGGGGGACTTCCGAATTGCGGTCACGGCGGAGACGTCAACGATGGCCGCCGACTGGTCCAACATCTATACGAATGAGTCCCCAGTATTTAGTCTGACCGGCGACGCGGCCCCAACCGAGCAGTACAGCCTGAGCTCTGCAACTTATACGGTCAACGAAACGGCCGGTCTGGAGGAAGTTTCCGTTCTTCGCACCGGCTACTCCGACGACAGCGGCACCGTCCACTACGCCACGAGCAACGGCACCGCCCTTTCGGGGACCAATTACACGGCCAGCAGCGGGACGCTTAACTTCGCCGCCGGTCAGACCGTGGCGACGTTCTCCGTGCCGATCACCAACGCGAGCAGCCAGGGCGGCAACAAGGCGTTCAACGTGACGCTCAGCAGTCCCACCGCCGCCACCGCCACGGCACAGCTGGGAAGCCAAACCACGGCGGCGGTCACGATCGTCGACAAGGCGCCGCTGACCAACAACGTCACCGGCAATCCATCCGAAGTGGACGACGTTGAAACGGGCGGCGTGTACGCGACGAATCCGCAGTACGCCGTCGTCAACGGGTCCACCAGCAACGGCAGCGGCTCGTTCGGCTACCTCGCTTACGAAGTGATGGAATTCTCACCCACGGCGACGCCGACCGTGTACCCCGCGGCGGGCTGGACGGTCAACAGCCTCTCCAACCTGTCGCTGCAGTTGTACAACACGGCGACCACGGGCAATTACGGCGGGCACGCGGGTAACTTCGATATTTACTTCATTCCCAACAGTGAAACGACCACCCCGACCAGCTCGCTGACCTTCCAGGCGGCGGACGTGAACGGCCTCAACGGCCAGGGCGGGACGTCCTCGGCAACGCTGCTGGGAACGTTCAGCTTCAGCAACTCGGTGGTCGGGTACGACACGTACACGCCGGCGAGCCTCGGCTCCGGAGCCGGGTCGTTTGCGTCCACGATCCTGGCCGATCTGAACAGCGGCACGCCGTTCCGAATTGCCATCACCCCCGAAACGACGGCGTTTGCCGCCGATTGGCAGGATGAGCCGATAGCGGGCGTGGCGGACCCGCCGCTGCTATCGCTGACCACCACTGAAACTCAGGTCAAGACCACGGAGACGGTGGCTTTCTCCGCCGCCAACTATGCCGTCAACGAGACGGCCGGCACCGTGGCCATCACCGTGCTTCGCAGCGGAACCAATCTCTCCGACAGCGAAAACGTCAACTATGCCACGAGCGACGGCACCGCGCTGGCCGGCACTCATTACGTCGCGACCAGCGGTGTCCTGAGCTTCGCCCCGAACCAGACCAGCGCGACGTTCAACATCCCCATCGCCGACGTTCCCAACATGGGCGGGAACAAGGCGCTGCGACTGACACTGAGCAGTCCCAGCACCACCAGCAGTCCCTCCACGACGCTGGGCCTTCTCGGCACCCCCTCCAGCGCCATCGTGACCATCGTGGACATCGCCAACACGCCGTCGAACACCCAAACCCTCACGCAGTACAGGAGCGACAACTCCAGCGTGGAAACCAGTGGCCCGTACATCCCAACCTCGGCCACGAGCAACCCGTATGCGTATTTCAACGTCGCGGGCAGCGCGACCAGCTACCCATCGTACGGCGTGCTGGAGTTCAATGATCCCACCGTTCCCAACCCCACCGGCGTCGACACGTTCATTCCCGCTCACACGGTCCAGGCGATCAACAGCATCACGCTGACGGTCGCGCAGTCCGGCCCGGCGCCATCGGGAACCAGCGGCCCGCTGGATGTCTACCTCGTGCCGGATACGACGACCAACATTGATCCCGCACTCGGCGTAGCGGGGACACCCAACCCGCTGTACTACGACACCACCAAGGAGCCCGAAGGCTTGGGCACGCAACTGGGCACACCGGTCCTTCTGGGCCAGGTGAATTGGAACGCCAACACCCCGGCGGACACGGCGGTGCAACTGCCGCTGATCGATTACAGCCCGTCAGCCGAGAACACCCTCATCGGGTATCTCAACAGCAACGGAGGGGAAAAGTTCCGCCTGGTGATCACCCCGGAGAACTCGACCGTCCGCGCCAGCTTTGCGGGTGAAATGAACTCTGCTATCGACGGCCATTACGAGGCGCCGCAGCTCACGTTCAATCTCCGCGAAGCTCAGTCGACCGGATTGCCGTCGTACATCACGCCGTCTGCCGGCGCGGTGTACACGTGGAACAGCACCACGGGCGCTCTCAACCTCACCAGCGGCTCGCTGACCTTCACCGCGGATTCCTCCACCGACCTTACGGATCCCAAGGTGAACCTCACGGTCAACGGCTCGGGCGCTTCGGTCCTGTTCAATACCACGCAGCACCTGGCCGGCCTGACCCTCACCAACGGCGCGACGGCCACGGTGGCCTCCGTGGGCGCCTTCCGATCACACACCAACCACAACGTCCTGGTGATCGGGACCGTGAACGGCCCGGCGCCAACCTTCTTGATTTCCTCCACCAGCAAGCTGGACCAGATGGACAACGACCTGGTCGTTCACAACGGCAGCCTGGCCGCCGTGCAGGCCGCCGCCGCCGAAGGCCGCAACGTCGCTCCCGGCGGGCCCGCGGATGGAACCTGGGACGGCAAGGGCCTGACCTCCTCCACCGCCGCGGCTAACGACCTCGCCCAGGGCTTCGAGCAAACCGTCCTAGGCGTGGTGCGCAACGGCGATCTGCCCCTGGGTCAATACGCCTCCTGGACCGTCGGCAGCTTCAGCGAGCCCCTGGCGGCCAACGGCAACGACATCCTCGTCAAGTACACCTACAACGGCGACTTCACCCTGGAAGGTCAGGTTGGCGACGACGACGCCACGATCATGGCCGCGCTCTACGACGGGGGCGTCTCCACCAACAATTCCTTTGCCAACGGCGACACCAACGGCGACGGCAAGGTGGACGACACCGACGCCACCGTCTTCACCGCGCTCTACGGACTGGGCACCGGAGGAGCCAACGGCGT